>CAFBNO010000005.1_pt1 | contig 36685 bp, 39 predicted proteins | sample 7269281 | NCBI WGS metagenome assembly CAFBNO01 (sample SAMEA6814098, study PRJEB35770) | freshwater metagenome | biome: Freshwater; feature: Freshwater reservoir; material: water | place: Czech Republic | collected 2017-05-23 | depth 30m m | reverse complement strand
TGTTTCGGTAATTGGAATCCTCCGAACTTCGCGCCAGATTGGCCTGCCGCTCTGGGCTCTCAGTATCGGCCTGCCCGCAGCCGAAGCCGCGGTTTATATCGGAATCGCGAACGCCCTCGACTTTGCACTTTTTTACGCGTCCGGTGCGATTATGGATCGCTTTGGGCGACGCTGGGCCGCTGTGCCTACCGTTATCGGCCTTTCGGTTGCTCACCTGCTCGTGGCCTTCGCCTTCAACTCCCCCACCTTTTTCGCAATCGCGATCGTCATGGCCCTGGTCAACGGCGTCGGCAGCGGTGTAATTCTGGTTCTGGGCTCAGACCTAGCGCCGACAGACGCCCGCAACGAGTTCTTGGCCTCCTACCGCCTACTCACCGATGCCGCAGTTGCCGGTGCTGGACCACTTCTAGTTGGGGTCGCCGCTCTAGTGACCCTCGGCCCGGCCATGGCAATCTTCGGCTGGGCGGGATTCGGCGGAGCCTGGCTGCTCTGGAAGTACATTCCGCGCTATAGCCCAAAGCCGATCAAGAAATCGCTCTAGCCTTAGCGCGATCACAAATCGTAGCCGCCGGGTGAAGCCCGAACGGCGACTCCCACTTTTCGCAAACTTCGGCGTCGAAGGTTTTACCGTCGCTAGAGGAAACTCGAACCGACAAAATTGGCCCGAGGACCGGCAGGGCAGCCTCCGAGTAGTCCAGCCCGCGAACTGGAGCGAAGCCCTCGGTCTGATTCGCTATGTAAAGCGCAGCCAAGCGGGCCTCAGAAAAGGCTCTCGCTTTGACCAGAACCAGACTCTGAACTTCTGCCGTCACCAGAACCATTGAGATCAGAAGTGCCGAGAGACCGATTATCAATGGCAGAGTCGAGCCTTCGTCAGCTTTCATAAGAACTGCCTCGAACTTGCGACTTGGTCTTCTAGGCGCACCCGAACTTCGACGAATCCCTTGCTGGTCGACACAGCCACCACCAGACCGCGATATTCGCTCTGCAGAAGCGACTCGAGCCGCACAAATGCGTCGGGGCTTATTGCATAGGCTCGAGCGAGCTGCGTAGCCGAAGTGGTGACCTCAATTTTTTGAATCCATTTCATTGTGTCGGTTGCTGCAAATGTTGCAATCGGGGCAAAAACTAAAAAAGCAAAACCAACGAATTCAATGACAGCGTTGCCGCATTGATCACTGAAGTTCCTTTGTCGCAAAACCCACCGCCTCAATTTGCCAGCCGGCAAATCCGTTGAGGCTGAGCCTCACTGTTTCGATGCCCTCGGAATCGGCAACGCTCAAGTTCGCCAAATTCAGGTTCCATTTCGCCATCTCTGCCTCAGCAAGGGTTGCGAACTCGGCTTCGGAAACATCGGCGAGTGCTGCGCGTTCGGCGAGCGTGTTCGCCACACCGGTCAGGATCACCTTCTGATACCCGAGAATGACAACTGAGAGAACGAGGCCGAACGAGATTAGGAGCGGCCCCGAAATCAGGACAAAATCCACCGGGGCAGAACCTTCAGAACGTCGAAACACGGGTGAGCGAAGACCCGAAGAGGCCACTCAGCGCTGGACCCGCCGTTGACCACAACACGACTACCAACCCAGCGGTCATGAGCGTTATCAGCACCCAACCTGGCACATCGCCGCGTTCGTCTCTCAGTGTTTTCATCATGTTCCTTCCATTTGTAGGTTGAGCATTTGCAAGCTCGGGTAGAGGGCAAAAATCACGGTTACCGGCAAAATCAGGAAGACCAGTGGCAGGAGCATTTTGGTTTCGTTGGCGGTGGCATTAGCCATCTTCGTCACTGCCACCTCGGAGTTGAGGGTGAGAACCAAGTCATCCAACTGTTCTGCCAGACCTGAACCCAGTTGAGCCGACTGCTGAAGTTTTGATAAGAACTCTTCGACCGCAGTGCCCGAGGTTTTAGAGCGGATATCCTCTGACGCCTCTGTGAAAGACGCGCCTAATTCGATTCGAGCCAAAACCTCCTTCAGCATTTCGGCAACTCGTCCATTTGCGTGTTGGAGTCCAATTTCAAGAGCAGAAATGACATTGGCGCCTCCCTTTACTGCCAGAGAAACCATGGTCGCGATTGCCGCAACCTCAATAGACGTCTCGAAACGCTTACTAGCCATAAACACGCACCTCGGCCTTTGATCGCCCGAGTGAACCGATCAAGCGGTAGGCGAGAAAACAAACCAAAAGGCCGAAAAGCAGGACTCCCAAACCCTGGGAGCTAGCGAAGCTGGCCTCGCTCTCGGACCTCGAGAGCAAAAGAGCAAGCAGAATCCAAGGGGCGGCAACCGAGAGCCTGGCCATTGACATGGTGGCCGAACTTTTGACTCGAACCTGCGAATTGGCAATGTTGGCGGTTCGACATCTCTTAGCGTGCTCCTTGAGAACCGGAACCAAACCAACCCCGCCAAGCAATTCATTCAACCTGAGAAGCTCTGCGAATTCATCGACGAACGAGTCGGCCATCGAGTCTTTTAGCGCTGGCAGGGCATCGCGCAATCTTGAATCATTCAGTTTCATGCGAAAGCGCGAAAGAGGTCTCTGCAAAACTGCGGGCGATGCCTGAATTGCAAGTGCGACCGCTTCGATTCTTGAGAGGCCAGCGCTTAGGCCCGAGATAACGCTTTCGACGAATGCGGGCCAAGCCTCCCGTTGCTTCAAAAGCCCAAGAGATCTTCTGTTTGAGCGAACACCCACTGCAACCGAAACCAGCGCGGTGAGAAGCGCGGCAAGCAAAACGATTTGTGGACTAATAAATTGGTTCAAAAACCAGCCCCTCACTCCCCTGTGAAACTCGAAGTAACTCTCGAAGTCTCCTTATGCCATCTGCGCCAAGCTCACAGTGCGCGATGTAGCCAACGCTCGAACCGATGACCTGCTCAACAAACTCCAACGGGACCGAAACACCCGAGAGCAGAGGCAGGGTAAGCATTTTGGTTATTGCCTGCCTGGCGCTGTTGGCATGCACTGTGCAAAGAGCCGGGATTCCCGAATTCAACGCCACGAGCAATTCGATAGCCTCGGCACCTCTCACCTCGCCGACTACCAATCTCCCTGGACGCATTCTCAGGGCCTCTCGAATCAAGCGTCGCAAATCGATTGAACCGGCACCTTCGATGGATTCCGATCGGGTTTGCATTGCGACCCAATCTTCGTTAGCGAGCTGTATTTCAAAGGTGTCCTCGACTGTGACGATTCTTTCGTCCGCAGGCAATTCAGCGAGTAAAGCGCACAGGAAGGTTGTTTTACCGGCTGCCGTGGCTCCAGAAATCAGAACGGTTTCACCGGAAATCATGGCCTTCTGGAGCTCGTCTAACTGGTTGGCCGAGAGAACGCCTTCCGAACAGAGTGTCTGCAAACTCGAGCGCACTTTGGTGAAGCGGCGAATATTGAAACTCAGGTTGGCTCTGGTTACGTCTGGAATCACAACATGCAATCGCGAGCCGTCTGGCAGAGGAGCATCGACAAAGGGAGTGAATCGATCAATCCTTCGCCCGATGGTTCTTAGCATTCGGTCGATTACGATTGCTTGTTGTTCAGCTGAAAAGTCGATAGACCTTTTCTCGGTCCGGCCCGAAACATGGATAAACAGTTCATCAGGCCGATTCATCCAAAGTTCTTCAACGCTGGGATCTGCCAAATAGGGCTCGAGGGGGCCGTAACCGCTCAGGACCGAGATTGCCTGCCGAAGCATTTGCGGCTCGTTTTGTAGCGACGACTCTTCGGCCAACTCGTCCAGAGCCTGTTCGGCTGCCTCGCGAGCAGAGAGGCCGAAAGTTACGGCCACATCGCGCGCTCTAGACCCGATGGTCGCCAAAAGATTGTTCATGATTGCGTTGAGCATTCCAGAAAAAACTTTGACCGCGAGATTTGTGCACAGGTAAGAGTTGCTAGAATAGGTGGGCTACGCGGGAGTGGCGAAATTGGCAGACGCACTAGATTTAGGTTCTAGCGCTTAATAGGCGTGTGGGTTCAAGTCCCACCTTCCGCACCAAGCAAACCAATCGGACTCAGTTTTACTGGGTCCGATTGTTATTTAACCGCTGCGAGCGTCTTTGCTACGTCGAGTATGCCGATTCCGCACATCTGGTTCACGGTTTTAGCCGTTAGGGCGCACTGGGTTCCGGTCGCGAACTTTTTCACCCCGGCCTGGAGGTATTGCCAGACCAGAGCGGGAGTCATGGTTGAGCTTTTCTCATAGAGCAGAGCGGCAGCGCCGGCGACAAGGGGTGAGGCCATTGAGGTGCCTTCGTCGTAGGCGAAGTTTTCTGCCCCTGGCGCGCGCGTCCCTGCGTTGAGGGTTGAGATGATCATTCCCTGTGCCTGGTTCGAGGTGCCAGCCCGCACCTGGTCGTCTCCGCCTGGAGCGGAGATGTCGACGCCGAGACCGTTGTTCGAAAAGTAGGTCGCGTCACCTCCAGCACCGGTTGCGCCGACCGTGATGTTGCCATGACAGTCACCTGGGTAAGACTGCATCGCGTCAATCGGGTTTCCCTGGGCGTCGCCGTTGCCTGCTGAGGTGACAATCGTGACGCCTCGTGCGAGCGCCGCGGTTATTGCGCTCTGAACCATCTGGTCGCAAGGGGTGTAGGTGGTAGTTCCCATCGAAATGTTGATTACTTTTGCGGGAGTCGTGTTTATGGGTGCGTTGGGAACAATCCCGCCCGAGGCCCAGGTTATTGCCGCGTAAAGATCTGACTCTCTGCCACCGGTTGCGCCGAGTACGCGAACAGCCTGAATCTTCACGCCAGGAGCTACGCCAACGATCCCCTGACCGTTGGCAGCGGCGGCGATCAAGCCGGTGACATGGGTTCCGTGCCAACTCGAAGTGCTAGTCGGGTCGCTGGTGAAATCGCCCGAGTCTGTTGGGTTGGAATCCCAACCGTCGCCGTCGTTTCCGCCCAGAGAAACGAAGTCATAGCCCGAGATTCCAGCCACGGCGGCGTTCAGATCGGAGTGGCTGGTGATTCCGGTGTCTAGCACCGCCACCACGACTTGGTTTGGAGCTGGATTTTGAGTGCGCATGGCCCAGGCCGCCGGTGCATTAATACCGTAGTCACCAAATAGGTACCACTGGTCGTAAAAGCGCTCGTCGCTTGGCCTAAGCACGCTTGGCGAGACTGAGGAGCCTCTTGAGTTCGCGGCGGTTACAGTGATCGCGTAGTTAATGCCCGCTACCAAACCGGGCAGCTGGCAAGTGTTCGAGTTAGTGATGCAAGTAACCGAAGGTGACGAGCTCGCGGTTGCCGTAGCCGTGTAGGTTACTGGCAAGCCACCCCGTTGACTCGCCGAAAGTGCTGACCACTTCGGCTTTGAAATCACGTTTTCGAAGTAGCCCGTGATTGACGGTGCTGCAGGGGCCGAGGTTGGCACCACCGAAACTATTTTTGACGGCAAACCGATTTTTACGGCTAACCCCGCTTTGGTCACGGCCTTTACGAAAGCGCGAGAGGAGTAACCGGCTCTCAAACCAGCAGAAACGTAGATACTTCTGGTTGTGGACTTATTGACCATTTGAGTGAGCGTGAATTTTGCGCCGTTCACGCTCGTCCAAATTTGAAAACCGATTAGCTTTGCCCCGTAGAGAGATTTTGGAGGTGTCCACGAAATTTTTACCCGAGGAGCTGTTGGGGCAGAGGCCCTCCAAGAATCAGTGATTGAGACCTTTGCCGGGGAACTTGCCGCTTTTATTACTGCACCCAGAGCCAAGGCCAGTTGCTGTCTACCGGAGTTGCGCTGACTGTATGCAGTGCCGCCGATCTGGTGGTCTAGCGAAACTGACTCGACGCGCGAGTCACGCTCGAGGTTAGCGGCCAGAACGGATGCTTCGGCGCGGGTCATTGCCGACTCAAAACTCACGGCCTCTACTCCCCCGCCGATTCCATGAAGCCCACGAAGGCTAGCGCCAGCAAAATTTTCACCGGTAACTTCGCCGTTAGGCGCGAGAGGCGAAACGCCGGGACGATACTTGATCATCAAACCGACAACGTCTTTGGTGGAGGCCGAAACCGAGGTTGACGTTGAGGCAGCGAAAGACTGTTGACCAAGGCCGAGTGCGCTGAGCGCAAGTGCCAGCGCTGTGACAACACCCAGTTTTTTCATTAGCCTCAGAGAGATTTCTGCATTAAAACGGTGCCGAGCCAGCGGCCAAACTTGAAGCCGACCTTACCCAGGTGGCCCTGATGTTTGAAACCGAAAGACTCGTGCAGGGCAATCGAAGATTCGGCGCCCTTGTCTGAAATTACCGCAACGATTTCTTTCACACCTGCGGCTTTGGACTTTTCTATGAGAACTCTAAGCAAGTTGGTTCCAACCCGTTTTCCGGTTGCCGCCGGTCGCAGATAGATACTGTTCTCGACCGTTCGACGGTAAGCGGCCTTTTGGCGCCAGGGTGCGACGTAGGCAAAACCGAGAGTCTGCCCGCCTGGGCTAATCGCCACAATGAAGGGAAGTTCTAGCGATTTAATCCAACTGAACTTCTCTTGCCAATCGGCAATTGTGAGCGGTTCAAGATCGAAAGTGACTACTGAGTTTCGAACGTAATAGTTGTAGATCTCGATCACCTGAACCAAATCAGCGTCCTCGGCATCGCGAATCACAACCTCGCCGTTGACCTCTTCGGGTTTATTACGATTTCGGCGAACCATGCGCCAGCGGGATTCGGAATCTAAAGGCATATTCGCTCCTAACAGGACCAGTCGACGGGTAGTTGGCCAACGCTGCGCAGGGCTGCGTTTGCCTTCGAAAACGGCTTAGAGCCAAAGAATCCTCTGGAAGCTGAAAGCGGGCTCGGGTGAGCGCTCTTGATCACTTGAGCTTGCCCCAAAAGCACTTCTAGGCTTTGAGCTTCCTTACCCCAGAGAACTGCAACGAGTTTGCTACCGCGTCGGGCGGCGAGCGCTGCCACCGCTTTGTCGGTAAAGGCATCCCAGCCGATGTCCATGTGTCCGCCGGCTTTTCCGATTGGGACTGTTAGGTGACGGTTCATAAGCATGACGCCTTGAGCAACCCAACGAGTCAAATCACCTCTGTTACTGACGGTTGCACCGAGATCGTCATGCAATTCGGTCATCATGTTTTGCAGAGATCGAGGAAGCGGGGTTGTGCCCTGCTCGACGGCAAACGAGAGACCGATGGCGTGACCGGCCTTGGGGTATGGGTCTTGACCCACGATCAGCACTTTGGCGTCGTCCATGCTGTTTTGAAAAACACGCATCACCCGCTGAGGAATTGGGGCGGATTCGCGACCATCGATGATTCTCATCTCGAGCATCAACAGCTGTTCGCGCGTTTCTGCCATCGCGGCTTGCCAGGTTGGGTGCATTTGCTCGAAGAACATACCTCTAGCGTAAAAGGTTTCGGGAACTTGATACGCTGACTTTCGTATCCAACGAAGGAGTTTTCATGATTACTCGTGACTTTGCCGATGAAGCAGCCGGCTACCAATCCGTTCTTTCCGAGATCCGCAAAGACCTCCACCAGATACCCGAGTTTGGCATCAACCTGCCGAAGACGCGTGAGCGAGTGCTCGCTTCGATTCACGGTCTCGGCGAGATTCACCTGAGCGAACGCCAGTCGAGCATCGTGCTGCACATCAAAGGCGGCTTACCTGGCCCAACCGTGCTACTCAGAGCCGACATGGACGCCCTTGCGGTGACCGAAGCAACCGGTCTAGATTTCGCGTCCACGAATGGTTACATGCACGCCTGCGGTCACGACCTGCACATGGCGATTGGAATTGGCGCAGCGCACCTCCTCGCCACCCACAAAGACGAACTCAAGGGGGACGTCATCATTTGGTTCCAGCCTGGCGAGGAAGGTCACGGCGGAGCCGACATCATGCTCGAAGAAAACCTCCACATGATCACCGGTTCGAAGCCGATCGCCGCTTACGGCATCCACGTCACATCGTCATGGCAGCCCCCATTCACTTTCGGCGGTAAGTCCGGCGCACTGATGGCCTCTGCGAGCGACATGCTGGTCACCTTCAAAGGCCGTGGCGGTCACGGTTCGAGCCCCTGGATGGCCAAGGACCCGATCAGCGCCATGACCGAGGCAATCACTGCCTTGCAGACTATGGTTACCAAGCGCTTCAACGCCTTCGACCCTGTTGTGGTGAATGTCGGCTGGATCAACGCCGGTGACACCCACACCACAAACGTGATTCCAGAGACTGCCGCGTTTGGTGCAACCATTCGCACCTTCTCACCCGGCAACTTGGCCAAGGTTCAGGAATACGCCGGTGAGTTGCTCGACGGAATAGCTAAGGCTTTTGGCGTAGAGGTCAGCTACGACATCGGAGCTCACCCGACCGAGGTGGTAATGAATGACGAAGCCGCAACCGAGCGCGTTCGCCGAGTGGTCAAGGCAACCTTCGGTGACGACCGTTGGATCGAATGGCCGCACCCGATTGCTGGCGCCGAAGATTTCGGCTCAATCGTGCGCGAAATCCCTGGAGCCTTCATCTTTCTGGGTGCGAGCCCAGACAAGCAAGACTGGATGACCGCCGCCCCAAACCACTCGAACTACGCCACCTTCGACGAGGGCGTGCTGCCCGATGGCGCGGCCTTGCTCGCTGGCTTGGCCTTTGAGGCACTAGAAGACTGGCACTCGGCTCAGTAACATTGAACCAACCACACTCGCCGTTCAAAGTTGAGCAGCAGTAAAACTTTCGGCCCAAGGTAGCAGTTGGAATTTCAAACCCCCGAGGACACAGTCCCGTCAGCGTTCATCACCGATGAACTCAGCCGACAGCTCGTCGGTCGCCCACCCGCGACCGGTGCCTGGCGCGACGGCGACTCGGTTGGCGACAGACAGTTCGCCCCGCTACCAACCATTGTTTTAGAGAGCGGAAAAGAACTTTCCGGCGCAAAAATCGCCTACGAAACCTGGGGTGACCCCGCCAACCCGGCCGTCCTCGTCTTTCACGCCCTAACCGGTGACTCGCACGCGATCGGTGCAGCCAGCAAGGCTCACCCGACAGAAGGCTGGTGGGTTGGAGTAATCGGGCAAGGGCTCTCGATAGACACCGACAAGTTTTACGTAATTGCCCCGAACATGCTCGGTGGCTGTCAGGGTTCGACCGGCCCGAGTTCGCTAGACAAGCACGGGCGCGAATACGGTTCGAAGTTTCCTTTCCTGACCATTCGTGACCAGGTAGTTGCGGCCAAGGCATTCACGGACGTAATCGGCATCACCGAATTGCACGCCGTAATCGGTGGCTCAATGGGTGGAATGCACACCCTCGAATGGGCTTACCTCTACCCCAAAAGCACCAGCCGAATCGCCGTCATTGCAGCACCTCCGGTTAGCACTGCCGACCAAATTGCCCTGAACTCTGTGCAGATTGAAGCCATCAAGATCGATCCAGCCTTCGACAAGGGCCACTACTACGATGCCAAGGCCGGGCTTGGGCCGCACCGCGGTTTGGCCCTAGCGCGCCGAATGGCTCTTTTGAACTACCGAAGCCCGAGCGAGTTGAACGACCGTTTTGAGCGCACCTGGCAGTCTGGCGTCAGCCCGGTTGGCGGCGGCGGCAAATACGCGGTCGAGTCTTACCTCGACTTTCACGGCAATAAGTTCACGCGCCGATTCGACGCAAACTCATACATCACTCTCGTCGAGGCCATGAGCTCGCACGACATCGGTCGAGATCGCGGCGGAGTTGCAAAGGCACTCGGCAAAATCAAGCAGAAAGCGCTCGTTGTCGGAATCACGAGCGACCGGTTGTTCCCGCTGAGCGGTCAAAAGGTCATTGCAGAAAGCTTGGGCGGCGAATTAGTCGGTGGCAAGCTCCACGTAATCGATAGCGAATACGGCCACGACGGTTTCTTGATCGAAACTCAGATCGTTGGCCCGCTACTTGCCAAGCTTCTGAAGTCTTAGGTTCGCGTAAACCAAGCCTGCTACCAGCAAAAGGTTTCTAACCGTAAGCGCCATGGTTTCGCCGTATCCGCCGAGCAAGATTCCGTTGTAAAGCACCGGATATATCAGCCAGGTGAGAGCGCTCAAAACTAGGACGCCGACCGCGACCCAATTGATGCGATTCGCACCCACCAAGAGCCCGTAGACGATTGGTACTGCCAACCAGGTTAGGTACTGGGGTGAACCGACCTTGTTGAAAACAATCAGGTCGAGGATTCCGGTGAATAGCACCCAGAAGAAAACATCGGTAGCCCTGGCACCTTTGCGAATTGCTAAGTAGCCGAGGCCAAAGGTGATGGCGATGGCTCCCACCTGAACCAGCGACATCAGGTTGGCGACAATTTCGGTGTTCGGGCCGAAAACCTCAAAGGTCATCATCGTTGCGTTGTATTCGATGCCGAAGTGGTGATCGCCCTGGATCGGTGGCCACAGCCAGAACTCGGCAATCGGTGCCTCGATCTGGATTCCGCGACCGGTTTGGCCAGCTAAGAACGAGAAGATGCTGGCATCTGCACCCAGGACAAACCCGATTAGCAAAATCGCCAGGTTGGTGCAAACAATCACGACGATTATGTTTTTGCGCCTCTTGGCGGTTACAAAAAGGGCCGAAAGCGCGGCAACCGGCCAAACCTTTACCCAGGTGGCCACGCTCAACCAGATTGCCGCGGTAGCTTCGCTTCCCCGCGAGAGCAAATAGACGGCGACAATCGCGAGCTCGACGCTCACGGTGTCGAGGCGAGAGATAGAAACCGGCCCGAGCATTATTAGCGAGGCCAGCCAGAAATACATGGCTAGATAGGCGGTTCTTGATTTGGCCCGATAGGCGATCGTCACCGCGATGCCTAGGGTGATCAGGCCGCTGCCGATTAGCCAAGGCCAGAGCAGCGCTCCAGGGGAAACCGTGTTCGCTAGCCATATCGGCAAAAGCGAAACATACGGGTAAACCCAGTCGACGTTAAGACCGAGCGCCTGGTTGGAATTCGCCCAGTTCTGATAAGCGAGCGTTAGATCGCCCATCGGCATACCCGCGCCGTTTAGGCCCGAATAAATGAGAATCGCATAGGTGGCTACTACTGCTAAGCCGAGGACAAACGGCTTCGACAAACTTTGAAGGCTGCTCATTTTGTAAGTCTAGGCTTGAGGAGTGAGCCAGAACCCGAACCCGAGAAGAGCTCGAGCTGCCCTAGCCAATGAATCATGGAAGAAAATCAGATGACCAAACTCTTCAGCCCGCTAACCATTCGTGGGATCACAGCCAAAAATCGCGCTTGGATTGCCCCGATGTGCATGTATTCCTGCGAGAACAAGGACGGCGTTGTCGGCGATTTTCACATGGCACACCTCGGTTCGTTGGCCCTCGGTGGCGCGGGAGTCGTAATCGTCGAGGCTACAGCGGTCCGCGCTGACGGCCGCATAACGCCTTGGTGCACTGGCATTTGGAGTGCGGAGCAGGTAGCGGCTTGGAAGCCCATCACGGCGTTCGTGAAGTCTCAAGGCGCGGTTCCAGCCATTCAGCTCGCTCACGCCGGGCGCAAGGCATCGACCCACCGTGATGGCTCGGGCTCGATCACGCTTGCCGACGGCGGTTGGCAGACGGTTTCTTCGACCGATGAGGCGTTCACCGGTTACTTTGCGCCACGCGCCCTCGAAACATCAGAATTGCGCGGAATCGTGGACGCGTTTGTGACCGGTGCGAAGAACGCAATCGCGGCCGGCTTCGAGGCTCTCGAGATTCACGCGGCTCACGGCTATCTGATGCACCAGTTCCTATCGCCGCTTTCAAACCACCGCGAAGACGAATACGGCGGCTCGCTCGAAAATCGTGCCCGCCTTCTGATCGAGACCGTGAGCGCTATTCGCGCAGCCGTTGGTAACGACGTCCCACTATTCATTCGCTTTTCGGCGACCGATTATCGAGAGGGAGGCTGGGACGAAACCCAGACGGCCGAGGTCGCAAAGTGGTGCGCCGAGGCTGGCGCCGACCTGTTCGACATCTCCTCGGGTGGCCTAATCACCGGCGTTCAGATTCCCTCGGGCCCTGGTTACCAGGTTCCGCTCTCGGAGTTCATCGCAGAACGAGTGGCCGAGCCGGTTACCGCGGTTGGTCAGATCACCGATGCCCAACAGGCCGAAGAGATTTTGCAGCGCGGTGAGGTCGAGGTGATCATGCTCGGGCGTGCGGCGCTTCGCGACCCGCACTGGCCGCTTCGAGCAGCCGCAGAGCTAGGCGTTGAGGTTCACTGGCCGGTTCAGTACGAACGCGGTAAGTTCCCCAAAAGCTAGTCACGCCTGGTGGCGTCTTGAACTTCGCCAACCAACTCTTCGAGGATGTCTTCTAGAAAAAGCACTCCCTTGACATTGCCGGCACGGTCGAAGGATCTCGCCATGTGGGCTCCGACTCGACGCATCGAAGCCAGCGCGTCCTCGAGTTCCATCGAGGCCGGTAGCGAAATAAGGGTGCGAATTCGCTTGGCTGGTATCTTTTCGTCCACCTCGTCGTCGCGGAGGTCTAGGACGTCCTTGAGGTGAAGGTAGCCGACAAAGTCACCCGAGTCGTCGGTTAGTGGGTAGCGCGAGAAGCCGTATTTGGCGACTGCTTGCTCGATTTCACGCGGGGTGACGGTCTCGTCAAAACTAACGACCCGGTTGGTGGCAACGGCCACGTCGACCACCCGTTTTTCGGTGAACTCGAAGGTGTTGCTGATCGCGCCGGAAGCGTCGTTTAGCACGCCCTCACGGGTGGAGTGCGAGACGATGTCCTCGACCTGATCGATCGTGTAGGCGCTGTTTGCCTCGTCGGCAGCTTTGACGCCGAAGATTCGCAAGATCAGGTTGGCCAGTGCGTTCAGCGACCAAACCAGTGGACGCATGACCAGAGCGATTAGATAAAGCGGTGGCACCAAAACCAACGCGGCACGCTCGGGGATTGAGAACGAGATGTTTTTCGGCACCATTTCACCTACGACCACGTGCATGAAAGAGACGACAACGAGCGTGATACCGAAGGCAACTCCGGTTGCGGCGCCTTCGGTGAGCCCGAGGCCAGCCAACGGCCCTTCGAGCAGCTGGTGGATGCTCGGTTCGACGATCACCAAAATTAGTAGCGAGCAAATGGTTACGCCGAGCTGAATGGTTGCCAGCATCAACGAAACCTTCTCCATCGACTTGATGGTGATTTGCGCCGGGCGACTACCGGCCTCGGCACGCGGCTCGATCTGGGCGCGCCTTGCCGAGATCAAAGCGAACTCGGCAGCGACAAAGAAAGCATTGCCGAGTAGCAGTATGAAGAACCAGCCGATGCCATCCCACGGGTTAGTCATTCTGCACCTCCTCGACAGCTGGAGTGAATCGAACGCGATCAACGCGGCGGCCGTCCATGCGCTCGACGCGCAAGGTTCCGCCATCGATCTCTAGTTCGTCGCCAACCGCCGGGATTCGACCGATCTTGCTCATGATGTAGCCGGCTACGGTTTCGTATGCGCCGTCGTCGGGCACGCGCACGGCCATCTCGGCCAACTCGTCCGGGCGGATCATGCCCGGGAACAGTACCGAGCTGTTAGCTCCCCTCGTGATGCCAGCCCGAGCGCGGTCGTGTTCGTCTACCAATTCGCCGACCAGTTCTTCGATCAGGTCTTCGAGTGTTGCCAGACCCGCTGTGCCGCCGTATTCGTCGATCACGATGGCGAGCTGAAGGCCTTTGCCACGAAGCTCAACCATTAGCGCCTCTAGCGGCATAGTTTCGGGAACACGTAAAGCCTCGGATGAAATAGCACTCACGGGCACGCTGGCACGCTTTTCGCGAGGCACCGCGGCGGCTTGTTTGACGTGGACCACGCCGATTACGTCATCGCTAGAGCCATCGAGCACCGGAAACCTGCTGTGACCGGTCTTGTTGCAAAGCGCGATGACGTCGGCAACGGTAGATTCGCGATCGATGCTGTGCATTCGAGGCCGCGGAGTCATCACATCGGCGGCCACGAGCTGACTCAGAGCAAGGGTCTTGGTTAGCAGCGTTGCCGTTTGCTGGTCGAGTGCACCGAGAATTGCCGAACGCCTGACCAGTGAGGTGAGCTCCTCGGCCGTCCTAGTTGATGACAGTTCCTCTTTCGGTTCGATGCCGAAGAGACGCACGATCGAGTTGCCGGTCTTGTTCAAGATGAAAATCATCCAGGTGAACAACCAGGTGAACAGGAGCTGAAAACCGGCCACGACCTTGCTGACCTTTAGTGGCAGTGTTAGCGCGAGCTTTTTGGGCACCAATTCGCCAATTACGGTCGAAAACAGGGTCGCGATAATCATGCCCAGAACTAGAGAAACGGCTCTCTGGGTGGCTGCACTCCAACCCAACTGGGCAAGCGACGGGCCGAGAAGTTTGGCTAGAGCTGGCTCGGCCAAAAAGCCGGTGAGCATGGTGGTCAGGGTTATGCCTAGTTGCGCTCCCGAGAGGTGGGTACTGGTTTTTCGGAGAGCCCGGATCGTGTAGGCAAGGCCCTTTTCGCCCTTGGCGGCGCGCGCCTCGACCTCATTGCGTTCGAGGCTGACCATCGAAAACTCGCTGGCCACAAAAACGCCAGTGCCGAAGGTCAGCAAAACCCCCAGAGCGAGCATCCACCAAGCATTATCCATATGTTCTCTAAGCATAGCCTCGCCAAACAGGCGGTAGGCTAGGTGGCAGGAACGACGTCGTTCAGCACAAAATTTGAGGTGGTTACTCTGTCGACTCCAGGACAAACTCCAGAAGCCGAAGGCGAATTCGGAGCCAATGCATGGCTTGTCGAAGAAATGTACGAACAGTACAAGGTGAACCCCGACGCCGTCGATAAAGAGTGGTGGCCGATTCTCGAGCGTTTCCACTCGATGCAGACCAGTAATCCAGCAACAACCCCCACAATCGCACCGCCAGCAGCCGTCACAGAGGCCGCTCCAACTACCGACACCCAGATAATCGCTAAGACCACCCGTGTTGAACCAAGGCCACAGCCGATTCCAGCACAGGCACCGGTCACGGGTTCCATCGACATCGTCGAAGATGGCGAAGACACCGTGACGATCCTCAAGGGCATGCAGAAGTCGCTGGTGACCAACATGGACGCGTCCCTGAGCGTTCCAACGGCAACCAGCGTTCGCACAATCCCCGCCAAGCTTTTGATCGATAACCGAATCGTCATCAATTCGCACCTCGGCCGCACCCGCGGTGGCAAGGTTTCGTTCACGCACATCCTGGGTTTCGCGATCATTCGCGCGCTCAAGGAGTTCCCGAGCCAGAACGTCTTCTACGACATCGTCGATGAGAAGCCAGTGGTAGTTAGCCCGGCCCACATCAACATGGGCTTGGCAATCGACATCCCGAAGGAAGACGGCACACGTGCTCTTCTAGTGCCGAACATCAAAAAGGCCGAACGCCTCAACTTTGCTGAATACCTTGCAGCCTACGAAGAACTGGTCAAGCGTGCTCGCGAGAATAAGTTGACCGCTACCGACTTTGCCGGTTCGACCATCTCGCTAACCAACCCTGGCGGCATTGGCACTGTTCACTCGGTTCCGCGCCTAATGAAGGGTGCCGGTTGCATCGTCGGCGCTGGAGCTCTCGACTACCCTGCCGAATTTGCCGGCATGAGCGAGGAACACCTCGCCAAGATGGGCATCTCAAAGACCATCACTCTCACCTCGACCTACGACCACCGGGTGATCCAAGGCGCTGGTTCGGGCGAGTTTTTAAAGAAGATCCACGAACTATTGCTCGGCGAGCGCGGTTTCTACGAAGAAATCTTCTCCGACCTGCGCATCCCTTACGAGCCGGTCAAGTGGGTCAGCGACTTTTCGCAGGACGACAGCGACGACCGCTCGAAGGCTGCTCGCATTCAGGAAATGATCAACGCCTACCGCGTTCGCGGCCACCTGATGGCCGACATCGACCCGCTCGAGTACGTCCAACGCTCGCACCCTGACCTCGACATCCTGAGCCACCACTTGAGCCTGTGGGATCTTGACCGCGAGTTCAAAACCGCTGGCTTCGGCGGCAAGTCGAAGATGCAGTTCCGCGAAATCTACAAGATCCTTCGCGACTCCTACTGCCGAACCGTCGGCGTGGAGTACATGCACATTCAGGACCCGGAACAGCGCCAGTGGTTCCAAGACAAGCTCGAGCGCCCATACGCCAAGCCAACTCGCGAAGAGCAGTTGCGCATTCTAGAAAAACTCAACGAATCCGAGGCTTTCGAAACCTTCTTACAGACCAAGTTCGTCGGCCAGAAGCGTTTCTCGCTAGAGGGTGGCGAATCCACCATCGCGGCCCTAGACGCAATTTTGCAAGCAGCTGCTAACTCCGGACTTCGTGAAGTCAACATCGGCATGGCTCACCGTGGTCGCCTCAACGTGCTCACCAACGTCGCCGGCAAGACCTACGCGCAGGTCTTCCGCGAGTTCGAGGGCAACATCGACACCAAGACCGTTCAAGGTTCCGGTGACGTCAAGTATCACCTGGGCACCGAGGGCACCTTCACCGCACCAAACGGCGCAACCGTGGGTGTAACCCTGGCGGCCAACCCGTCTCACCTCGAAGCGGTCAACCCGGTTCTTGAGGGAATCGTTCGCGCCAAGGTCGATCAGGTCAATGGCACCGCAGAAGGCGTCTACCCGTTCCTGCCAGTTCTGATTCACGGCGACTCAGCCTTCGCCGGTCAGGGAGTCGTCTTCGAGGTTCTCAACATGTCGCAGCTTCGCGGCTACAAGGTTGGCGGAACCATCAACATCGTGATCAACAACCAGGTTGGCTTCACTACCCCGCCAAGTCAGTCACGTTCGATGACCTACGCGACCGACATCGCCAAGGGAATCCAGGTTCCGATCTTCCACGTGAACGGCGATGACCCGGAGGCCGTGGTTCGTGTGGCGCAACTTGCCTTCGAGTTCCGCGAGACCTTCAAAAAGGACGTCATCATCGACCTCGTCTGCTACCGTCGCCGTGGTCACAACGAGGGCGACGACCCTTCGATGACCCAGCCACTGATGTACAACCTGATCGAGGCCAAGCGTTCGGTTCGCACGCTTTACCTCGAATCGCTGGTCGGCCGAGGCGACATCACTCGCGAAGAGTTTGAAGCAGCAAACGCCACATTCCAAGCTCAGCTTGAAAATGCCTTCACCGAGGTGCATGCCGCGATGCAGCAGCCGGTGGAGCTGACCCCTCGCCCGATTGGAATCGGCACCACCGCAAGCGACCACCCTGTGATCGCGCACGAAACTGCGATCTCCCGCGAGGTTGTCGAATTGATCGGTAACGCCCACAACAACCAACCGCCAGGCTTCACCGTTCACCCAAAACTCCAGCAACTGCTCGAAAAGCGACTCGAAATGAGTCGCCAAGGCGGAATCGACTGGGGATTCGGCGAACTGCTGGCCTTCGGTTCGCTCTTGGTCGAGGGCAAGCGTGTTCGAATGGCCGGCCAAGACAGTCGTCGCGGCACATTTGTGCAGCGTCACGCCGTGTTCCACGACCGGGTCAACGGTCAGGAGTGGATGCCGCTTCGTAACCTGAGCGTCGACCAAGCCAAGTTCTACATCTACGACTCACTCCTGAGCGAGTACGCAACGATGGGCTTCGAATACGGCTACTCGGTCGAAGACGAAAACGCTTTGGTTCTCTGGGAGGCTCAGTTCGGCGACTTCGCCAACGGTGCCCAGACGATCATCGACGAGTTCATCTCATCTGCCGAGCAGAAGTGGGGTCAGCACTCCGGTGTCGTCCTGCTACTACCGCACGGCTACGAGGGCCAGGGGCCAGACCACTCTTCGGCTCGCATCGAGCGTTACCTGCAGCTTTGCGCCGAAAACAACATGACTGTGGCTCAGCCATCGACACCGGCCTCGCACTTTCACCTGCTGCGTCGACAGGCCTACACCACCCCTCGTCGCCCGCTAATTGTTTTCTCGCCTAAGTCGATGCTTCGCCTGAAGGCGGCTTCGTCCTCGGTGGAAGACTTCACCACCGGAACCTTCATGCCTGTAATTGATGACCAACAGGGTCTAGACAAAAACGCCGTCAAGCGGGTCATCTTCTGCTCCGGCAAGGTCTACTGGGATCTTCTTGCCGAGAGTGAGAAGCGTGGCACGCGCGACACCGCAATCGTGCGCGTCGAGCAGCTCTACCCGACCCCGGTCGACGAGATCAAGTCGATTTACGCCGGTTACCCGAACGCCGAGTTGGTTTGGGCTCAGGACGAACCCGCCAACCAAGGACCTTGGACCTACATTGGCCTGTTCCTGCCGAAGTACATGAACGGACAGGTTGCGAAGCTGGTTTCGCGACCTGCGAGCGCTTCACCTGCCACAGGTTCGGCTAAGCGCCATGCCGCCGAGCAGGCCGACCTAGTCGCGAGAGCGTTCGACGCCTAGCCATGGCTAAGCGAATCATTCGCATCATCGTCCTGGGCGACCTATTGGTCAGCCCCAGCGGCGACCCGCGAGGCTTGGGCTGGCTCGGACGCGTGCTTTCGCGCTCATTCAGTGACGAGTTAACCTTCGAAGTCATCGCACTGCCCGTGCCGAACGAAACCACCGCGCAACTTGGTGAACGCTGGTGGGGTGAGGTTGAGAGGCGAATTAGCGGAGCCGACGAGATTCGTTTGGTTGTCGCTCTCGGAAACACCGATCCAGCTGCCGGCATCTCGATCTCTCGAAGTCGCCTCAACCTTGCCACCATCCTTGACGATGCACGCAAGCGTCACCTAGAGCCATTTGTGGTTGGGCCGGCTCCTAGCCGTTTCGAAGAGCAAAACGCCGAAATCGAGCATCTAGCTTGGGGTTTTGAAGACGTGGCTACCAGAAGGCAGATCCCATTCGTGGACTGCTTCAAACCACTCGTCGAACACGAGGGTTGGCGCAGCGAAATGGCCGATTCCGATAACGGGGTGCCCGGTCAAGTTGGGCACGGGCTTATCGCCTGGCTGGTTTTGAACCGCGGTTGGAACGAGTGGCTGGGGCTAGCCGAAGCCTAGTGCTGAATGTCGTTTAGGTCGATTGAACGAATTCGCTCGAGAATCTTTTCGGCGATCTCCTCGGCCGGCGTTTCGGTGCAAGACATCTGAATTGTTCGGTTGAGGGCGGCCTCAAAGTCATACTCCCACTCGCAGTGGTCGCAGTTGGCGATGTGAGTGGTGATCGACTCTAGCTCGGCCTCGCTCAGCTCTTTCTGCAGATACTCGTGAACGTGCCGTTTGGTTTCTTCGCAGTTCATTACCTTTTCGGTCATGACTCTTCGCCTTCCACGTTGTACCCCTCTGATTTAGCGAATTCCGCTAACAGTTTGCGTAGCTTTGCCTTGCCTCGGTGCAGGCGGCTCATCACGGTGCCGATTGGAACGTCCAGTTGTTCGGCTATTTCGGCGTACGAAAGCTGCTCGACGATCGCCATGAAGACCACCGAACGAAATTCGGGGCTAAGTGCGCGCATCGCGGCATTGACTTCTTTTGATGAAAGAGCTTTGAGCGATTCGACCTCTGCCGAAAGCTCCTTGACAGCGCTCATGCTCTCGGCGGAGCCCAACTGCCAGTCTTCGAGGTCGTCTAGGCCTCCGACGGCCTTGTCTTTCATCTTCTTGTTGTACTTGTTGATGAAAGTGTTTTTCAAAATGGTTGAGAGCCAGCTTTTCAGCTCGGTGCCTTGCTCAAACTGGTGCCAGGCCTTGAAGGCCTTTATGAAGGTTTCTTGAACCAGGTCTTCGGCGTCGTAGTAGTTTCCCCTGGTATTTTTTAGAGCGGCTGCGTACAGGTATGGCGTTAGAGGCATGGCCTGCTCCTCAAACTGGATACGCTTTGCTTCGGCATCTAGCGGTGTTACTTCTTCACTCATCAAGCCAAAGTCTATGGCCGAATCGTAAAACCCCAAAGTAATGGTCAAGTGGCTCCTTCTCGTTGCTGGTAATTTTGTAACACATGAGTTCAGACCTTTATTCCCACAACCTGGATGCCCCCTTGGCCAGTGGCGCTATCAACGCGTCGGTTGAGTTACCTGGCTCAAAATCGCTGACGAACCGCGAACTGGTGCTTTCGGCGCTAGCAATCGAGCTCACCCAACTTACCGGAGCCCTGGTTTCGAGAGACAGCGCACTAATGATCGCTGCACTCCAGCAACTTGGCGCCAAGGTTGACGATGCAAACCGCACAAGCCCAACCGTTCACCCGGCCACGCTTTCCGCAGATGCAACGATTGACTGTGGACTCGCTGGAACCGTGATGCGATTTGTTCCCCCGGTATCGGTTTTGAACCGAGGAATCACAAAATTTGACGGGGACGAAGCCGCCAGGCGACGCCCGATGAAAACCACCATCGACAGCCTTCGAGCTCTCGGTGCGGTGGTCGAGAATCAAGACGGCGCACTACCTTTCGAAGTGCACGGACTGGGCGCGGTTTCGGGTGGCGAAATCACCATCGATGCGTCCAGCTCGAGTCAGTTCGTCTCTGGTCTGCTACTTGCCGCACCGCGCTTCGAAAACGGCATCACCCTGCGTCACAGGGGCGAACACCTGCCGTCTATGCCGCACATCGAAATGACTCTGCAATGCCTCAGAGAGCGCGGAATCAGCGTTTCTGAGCCCGAACCGCTGGTTTGGCGGGTCGAACCCGGTGCAATCTCGGGCGGCACCAAGTCAATCGAGCCGGACCTCTCAAACGCCGGGCCCTTCCTGGCTGCCGCGATGGTCGCTGGCGGCAGCGTCAGGATTCCAGGTTGGCCAACTAAAACCACTCAGGTCGGCGACGAATTCGACGGAATCCTGCAGCAGCTGGGCGCTCAGATTTCGAGGGACGTCCACGGGCTGACCCTCACCAGCAACGGTGAAATCCTAGGCGTGGACATCGACCTATCGATCGGCGGCGAACTCGCTCCGGTCATAGCCGGTTTGGCTACCCTCGCGACCACCCCGAGTCGCCTTCGAGGCATCGCCCACTTGCGCGGTCACGAAACCGACAGGCTCTCGGCCCTCGCCACCGAAATAAATCGAATCGGCGGCGACTGTGAAGAAACCGAGGACGGGCTAATCATTCGGCCTTCTAACAAACTTCACGGTGGCCTGTGGCAAACCTACGAGGATCACCGCATGGCTACCACCGGTGCAATCATTGGCTTGCGGGTGCCCGGCATCGAAATCGAAAACATCGGTACGACGGCGAAGACCATGCCGAATTTCACGCAACTTTGGCTCGCGATGCTGGGCCAAAAGTGAGTTGGCTTTACGAGCCGGAAGACGGCGGGCACGACCTCGACGAGACCGATGTTCGGATTCGCCCAAACCCCAAGGGCAACAAGCCTCGAACCAAAAACCGACCTAGTTACAAGGACGCACTGGTCGGAATGGTGACGGGTGTCGACTTGGGTCGATATCACGTCCTACTAGAAGACGACCGCAGCGTCATGGCAACTATGGGTAAAGAGTTGCGCAAGGACGGCGCCGTGGTGGGAGATCGAGTGGCCCTAGCTGGCGACACCTCAGACACTCAAGGCGCGCTTTCGCGAATCGTTCGAGTAGAACCGCGCACATCGTTGCTGCGCAGAAGCGCTGACGACAGCGACCAGGTCGAGCGTGTGATCGTGGCAAACGCGACCCAGATGGCAATCGTCGTGGCCATTGCGAACCCGGAGCCACGAACGCGACTGGTCGACCGCTACCTTGCGGCAGCCTTCGATGCTGGCTTGAAACCGATTTTGATCATCACAAAAACCGATCTGGCCTCGACCGAAGAATTCTTGAAAAACTTTGAAGGCCTTAGCATTCCCGTGGTCGAAACCCGTTCGGATTCGCCAAACCTCGAAGCCGTCCACGCTTTACTCGCCAACAACATGACCGTCATGGTCGGCCACTCAGGCGTTGGAAAGTCCACACTGGTGAATGACTTGGTTCCAGGCACGTTCAGGGCCACCGGTGTGGTCAACGAGGTCACCGGCCGCGGGCGACACACGTCCTCTTCGGCACGCGCAATAAAGCTCCCCGAGGGTTGGATCATCGACACCCCGGGTGTGCGCTCATTCGGCCTTGGGCACGTGAAGCCAGAAAACCTACTCAAGTCGTTCGAGGACCTAAGCCGCCTCGCCGAGGAATGCCCCCGCGACTGCAGCCACCTCGAGGGTTCACCAGACTGCGCACTCGATGAAGCCGTGGCCGGTGGCGCTGTTTCGGCAATGCGTCTGGATTCGCTTAGACGCTTGATGAGCTCACTTGCTACGGCGGGTAATCTCTAATCGTGACTTACACCGAAGACCTAGCTCTAGCCCTGGAGCTAGCCGACATTGCCGATGCGATCACACGCGCGCGTTTCTTGGCCCAAGATTTGCTGGTCGAAAAGAAGCCGGACGCCACAGAGGTAACCGACGCCGACCGCGCGACCGAATTGGCCATCAAGGAAACGCTCGCCCAGGAACGACCCGAAGATGGCGTTATTGGCGAAGAATTCGGCGCCAGCGTTGGCAATAACCGTGTTTGGATCATCGACCCTATCGACGGCACCGCCAACTTCATGCGTGGCGTCCCGGTTTGGGCAACCCTGATCGCCCTAGCGATAGACGGCAAGCCGGTTGTATCGGTGGTTTCGGCACCCGCTCTCGGTCGTCGCTGGTGGGCCGCTCCAGGCGTCGGGGCAAGAACCGTCGAGATTAATGGCGCGGTTCGCGAGCTAAGCGTTTCGAAGGTTTTGCAGTTAGAGGACGCGTCGATCAGTTACAACAACTTGAAACTGTGGGATCGCTCAGGAATGCTCGGCGGTTTGATGAGTCTCACCCGCAAGGTTTGGCGCACTCGTGCCTACGGTGACTTTTGGAGCTACATGCTGCTCGCCGAGGGGGCGCTAGACGTCGTTGCCGAACACGACCTAAAGATTTACGACATCGCAGCGCTTGTGCCGATCGTCGAGCAGGCCGGCGGGCGCCTCACCGCGATTGACGGCGAACTTACCGAGACGACATCGTCGGTCTTGGCAACCAACGGCTTGCTACACGAAGCTAGTTCTGCGGAAATCCTAGGTTGATTCCGCCGTGGCTAGGGTCTAGCCACCTTGAGGTGACCGCCTTGCCACGAGTGAAGAAGTGCACGCCTTCGACTCCGTGGGCCTTGGTGTCGCCAAACAGAGAGTTTTTCCAGCCGCCGAACGAGTAATAGGCAACCGGCACCGGAATCGGCACGTTGATGCCGATCATTCCGACCTCGACCTCGTTCTGGAATCTGCGTGCGGCTCCGCCATCGTTGGTGAAAATCGCAGTGCCGTTGCCGAAGGCGCCGGAGTTGATCAGGGCTAGGCCCTCTTCGTAACTCTTTACGCGAACCACCGAGAGCACCGGGCCAAAAATCTCCTCGGTATAAACCTTCGAAGTGGTCGGGACCTTGTCGATCAGAGTTGGGCCGAGCCAGAAGCCGTTGGCATCGCCGTCAGCCTGAACTCCACGCCCATCAACCACGATGGTAGCGCCATCGGCAGCCGCTGTGTCGATGTAACTAGCAACCTTGTCGCGGTGTTCCCGAGTCACCAGCGGACCCATGTCGCAGTTTCTGCGGCCGTCACCGGTTCGAAGGGTCGACATACGCGAGACAATCTTCGGAATCAAGGCGTCGGCTACCGGTTCAACGGCAACCAAGACCGAAATCGCCATGCAACGTTCTCCCGCGGAGCCAAAGCCCGCGTTTATCGCCGAGTCGGCAACCAGTTCTAGGTCGGCATCGGGCAAAACCAGCATGTGATTCTTAGCACCACCCAGAGCCTGAACACGCTTGCCGCTCGCCGTGCCAGTTTCGTAAACATATTTGGCGATCGGTGTCGAACCGACGAAAGAAATCGAGGCGACGTCCGGGTTTTCGAGCAGACCATTGACGGCCTCCTTGTCACCCTGGACAACATTGAACACACCGTCGGGTAGACCGGCCTCCTTGAGCAACTTGGCGATCCAAATGCTCGCGCTCGGTGCCTTTTCGGATGGCTTCAAAATGACGGTGTTGCCGGCGGCTATTGCCAGCGGGAAGAACCACATTGGCACCATCGCCGGAAAGTTGAACGGACTGATGATTCCAACCACACCGAGCGGTTGGCGAATCTCGTAGACGTCGACCCCGGTCGAAGCGTTTTCGGTGAACGAACCCTTGAGAAGGTGCGGGATTCCGGTTGCAAATTCCACGATCTCTTGCCCGCGCGTAATCTCGCCAAGCGCGTCCGCGAGGACCTTGCCGTGTTCTGCGGTGATTAGCTCCGCCAACTCTCCCTTGCGGGCGTTTAGCAGCTCGCGAAAGGCAAACATGACCTGCTGGCGCTTAGCTAGCGAGGCATCTCGCCAAGCCGGGTAAGCCCTCTTGGCAGATGCAACCGCTTCGTCTAACTCGGCGCGACTCGAAAGCCCAACGCGCTTGGTTTCTATGCCAAGAGCAGGGTCGTAAACGGCCGCGGTTCTGCCACTGGTCGATTCGGCGACCCGCCCATTGATCCAATTCGAAGTCATGGCTTCAGTTTAGAACGATGTAACAAGGTGAAACACTCGGCAAGCTCTCAGGCTTTGGGGGCAAAATCAAAGTATGACTATCTACAACAACATCACCGAAGCTTTCGGCAACACTCCCCTGGTTCGACTGAATCGAATCACCGATGGGGCAGCCGCCGAAGTTTACGCAAAGCTCGAGTTTTACAACCCGTCATCTTCGGTCAAGGATCGCCTTGCCATCGCAATGGTCGACGCCGCCGAAGAAACTGGCGAGCTGAAGCCCGGTGGCTCAATCGTTGAGGCAACCTCGGGCAATACCGGCATCGCACTGGCGATGGTTGGAGCAGCCCGCGGTTACAAGGTCATCCTCACGATGCCAGACAGCATGAGCATTGAGCGTCGCACCCTGTTGCGCGCCTACGGAGCCGAACTAGTTCTCACCCCTGCCGCCGAGGGTATGAAGGGCGCGGTCTCGAAGGCAGAAGAGCTTTCGACAAGCACCGGAGCAATCGCGGTTCGTCAATTCGCTAACCCAGCTGGGCCAAAGATTCACCGCGAAACCACGGCCGCCGAGATTTGGCGCGACACCAATGGTGAGGTCGACATCGTGGTTGCTGGAATCGGCACCGGCGGAACCATCACAGGTGTTGGTCAGGCTCTCAAGGCCTTAAACCCAAACGTCAAAATCATCGCGGTTGAGCCGGCAGCATCGCCAATTCTCAATGGCGGCAGCCCGGCGGGTCACCCGATTCAAGGAATCGGAGCCAACTTCGTCCCCGAGGTTCTAGACACCGACATCTACGACGAGGTTTTGGATGCCCCGAGCGAGGCTGCGTTTGCCTACGCGAGACGCTTGGCCGCGGAGGAAGGTATTCTTGGAGGTATCTCGTCCGGCGCTGCAGCCTGGGGAGCAACGCAAATAGCGAATCGTCCTGAAAACGCCGGTAAAAAGATTGTTGTGATTTTCGCCTCGTTTGGCGAGCGTTACCTTTCGACCGCTCTTTACAAGGACCTACTCGAGAACTAGGTAACATCATCCGTTTCGGTGAAAACATCAAGGCAGGTCTCGAAAGAGACCCTGCCTCTCGTCACGCACTAGAGGTAATTCTTACCTCACCCGGGCTACACGCTCTCTGGAACCATCGCCAAGCAAACTTCCTCTGGAGGCTTCGACTCAAAACTCTCGCTCGAATGTGGGCATACGCCGGCCGCATTTCCACCGGTATCGAGATTCACCCGGCCGCCAAGATTGGCCGGAGACTAGTAATCGATCACGGAATGGGCATCGTGATCGGCGAAACCGCGGTGGTTGGCGACGACGTCCTTCTCTATCACGGGGTGACTTTAGGTGCTAAGAGTGCTACCAGCGGCAAGCGGCATCCAACCGTCGGCAACCGAGTCGTGATTGGCGCTGGAGCAATCGTCATCGGCAATGTCACCTTGCATGACGATTCGATTGTTGGAGCTGGGTCGGTAGTCACCAAGGACGTGGCAAACGGGGTCACCGTAATCGGTAACCCCGCTCGCACTATCTAGAGAACTTTTAGTCTCTCTTGCCCTTTGCCTTAGGAGGTTTAGGTGCGTGGCAAGACTTTAGAGCTTGAGTTCTGTCTGAAGTAGCCTTGCGAATTGCCTTGTGCGCTTGCTCATTAGCATCGCGTTCTGCCTTCAAAAGAGCCCGCTGCGCTTCAACAACTGCCTTAGCTGCTTTGGCCTCTACTTTGGCTGCGTCAAGAGCTGCCTTCTTCTCAACCGAAGTTGGATCAACCTTTAGGGCTTGCTTTGCGGCGACTACCTTGTCATGGGCAACCTTTAGGGCATCCTTAGCGGCCTTTACGACGGCCTTTTGAGCAGCAATTGCTGCTTCGGCTGCAAGGTTAGCCTCTGTTACCGAAGAGTTGTAGGCCGAGTTAGTGCCGTTGATGTAGTTTGCGTACGCGTTGCTGACGTTAGCGTAGTCGGCTGCCGAGTTCGTCGCCGTGGAGGAAGCGGTTGGGCAAGGAACGCGGTTTTCGTGGGCGGATGCAAATGCACCAGAGCCGATAATGAGCGAAACGCTGAATGCTGCTGCAATCGTTGTTTTGGTTAGCTTGTTCATTTCTACCTTTCGATGAGCGAGTTTTCGCTTGTCTCTATTTCACCCCACGACCATTGTGAATACTTTGTGAAACTCACTAGAGGTGCCTGTGGAGTTTGCCAGAGCGCGTGCACTCTGGTTGGCTAAAGCCATGGCCCTAATTCTTGTAGTCGATGACGAACCCGGTGTTGCCGAAATGATTAGCGACGCTCTTGAACTTGCCGGGCACCAGACCATCACCGCAGGTGACGGATTCGCCGCGCTAACGATGCTGCGAGAGCGACTCCCAGACCTGCTAATCACTGATGTGAACATGCCAAAACTCGACGGTTTCGAGCTTCTCGAGCGCCTCCGGTCAGCGGGAAACAACATTCCGGCAATCGTGTTGACCGCGAGAACCGAAAAGAAAGATCTGGCCGAGGCCTTCACCACCGGCGCCGACGACTACCTCCCGAAACCCTTTGTCTTGCAAGAACTGATCCTGCGGGTCAACGCCGTTTTGCGCAGAAGCGGACTTCTCTCGGCAGGCAAAATACTCGAGTGTGGCCCAATCCGAGTTATCGACGACGAACGCGCTGTCGAGGTAAACGACGAGCGCGTCCAACTCACCCGCACCGAATACCGCCTACTCGTTGAGTTGATGGAGCGCAAGGGCAAAGTGGTCAGAAAACGAGACCTCCTCGAGAACATTTGGGGAATGGGCTTCGCCACCGGAGCCACCGTCGTCGACACCTATATTTCTTATCTCAGACGAAAGTTGCACACCGCCGACTGGAACGGAATAAAAACGATCCGCGGTGAGGGCTTCACCATCTCCGATAACTAATGAAGCTGACCACCAAGGTTTATTTGGCGACAGCGCTTGTGGCCACTCTAGGGGCCGCAACCCTAGGTTCGGCATCCATCGTCCTCGGTTACCAAGGTGAAAGAACCGTAATCTCTAAGTCTCTCAAGAGCGTTGTCGCTATGGTTGATCCAACCAACTTGGACGCGCTAGACGACGCCCTAATATCGGCCCAAAGCAGTCAGGTGCCGGTTTCGATCGCCTTTATTGATGCCCAACGCAGACTCAGCGTTATTGCAAGTGATGGCCCAAAGATTATCGAAGCCCCGACGGCAGCCGTATTACTTGCCTCCCAAAGAAAAGCGATCGAGCAGGGTGACCGGCTCATTTCGACCCTGAAACTCAAACAGGGTGGATACCTGGTTTTCGAGACATCATTTGCGAGCGCAAATACGAATCTTGCCAAAAATGTTCAAGGCTTAGTGGCAATCTACCTGGCCACCCTCGCTCTCATGGTTGCCCTGGTTTGGTTGACGCTAAGGCGCGACCTGCGCTCGATAAAGGTCATAAACGGCGCTGCTCTGCGAATTGCCGATGGTGACCTCACGTCCACTATCCCCGAGAAAATAGGCAATTCTGAAATCGCCGGCCTCGCCCGCTCCCTTAGAAAAATGGTTTCGCGACTCAGCGACGCTCTCGAGGTTGAGAAGCGAAGCAAACTCTCGATGGAAAGCTTCATAGCCGATGCCTCACATGAACTTAGAACCCCGCTAACCGTGATCCGTGGCTACAGCGAACTGTTGACCCAGGGAGACGCGGCTCTTCGAAAGAGCGCGAGCGAGAAAATTATCCGCGAAGTCGACAAGATGAGCGTCCTGGTTGGAGACCTTTTGCTTTTGGCAAGACTCGGTGAAGTTGGAGCGGCCGACTTGCAACGGGTCGAGTTGGACACCTTGGTTCGCGAAGCCTTCGACGACCTCTTGATCCTCGACTCGAAACGTTCAATCAAACTGACCCTCTCGAAGACGAGCATGACGACAGACCCCGAACTCGTTTCAAAGTTCCTGAACAATGTGACTTCAAACATTCGCCGCTACGTGCCAGTCAAAGCGAAGGTTGAAGTCATTCTCAAAAAGGTGGGCGAGAAAGTCTTGCTAGTAATAGACGACGGCGGACCTGGCCTCCCCGCAGGTGCTTACCAAAAAGGCATTAGAAGCTTCAAGCGATTTGATTCGTCAAGATCCAAAGAAGCCGGGGGAACTGGCCTCGGAATGAGCATCATGGATGCCATCGCAGATTCTCTCGGCGGTAAGGTCGAGGTGTCTAAGTCCAAACTCGGTGGCCTATCGATTCGCCTCGAGTTGCCACTCAAATAGCACCCGTCTAGAGAACCAGGCGCTTCGCAGCAATTAGTTTCTCTACAAGTTCCAGCTCTAGACAGTCGTCGATTTGGAAGTGAAGCGACCCTTTCGTTTGCTCATAATTCGAGAGATCTAACTTGCCCAAGACCGAGCCACTGTGCGGAAGGTAAGCCAGATGATTTTTGAAGGCCGCAAAACCCGCGAGCACTTTGCCGTTCACGCGAAATGCGGGCATGCCGTAGGAAATACATTCTTCGGCCTCTGGGATTACCTGCAGGATTCGCTCGCGAAGTAGCTCCAGGGTAGAACGCTTCGGTTCCGGCAAACCTGCCAGATAAAAGTCGACTTCCTCTTTGGACACTAGCGCCAGAGAGAAAGGATGACGCCTGCGATGACAGCGACGATCACGTCGGGTGTTACCTCGATAGCCCAAACCTTGATGCCGTGGCGGGCGAACATTCGGTGACCGAGTGAAGCGAAAGCCGCAACGAGCCCGACTCCAAGTCCGATCAGTGCACCCGGCAGGTCAAGCACCTGCACAAGCAGTGCCACAGCGGTTACCTGAACGAATAGGCCGAGCATGGTTAACCCGAACAAGACGATAGCGGGAGTCGCGTCCGGCTCGTCACGTGTTGGCATCGGGCGGTCACCCATGAGCTTCCACCAGGTCGGGTAGAAGGTCTTGGGGCCAAACCAGACTGCGCTGAACATGAAGCCGACTAGATAAACGACTGCAAAGGCAGCCCAGTTGATTGCTAGGAAATTCATAAAAAAATCCTAACGAAGAAGCTCCGCTGCTGCGGCCATTTCTGGGGCCAAAAAGCGGTCGGGGCCGTGACCGGCGACGACTTTGCGAAGCCTCGCGACATACTCTCCCGTGATTTTGGCAGGTTTGTGAGGTGCACGCAGATCGATGCAGCGCGCAGCGCCCAAATACTCGATGGCGATGATCGAACGAAGGTTATCGACTACCTTGCGCAACTTGCGAGCCGCGTGCCAACCCATCGAAACGTGGTCTTCCTGCATCGCCGAAGACGGTATCGAGTCAACGCTCGCGGGCACTGCCAAACGCTTTGAGTCGCTAACCAAACCTGCCGCCGTGTACTGAGCGATCATTAGGCCTGAATCGACGCCTGGGTCGCCCGCCAAGAACGGTGGTAGGTCTTGGTTGCGAGCGCGATCGAGCATGCGATCGAGTCTGCGCTCAGAGATTGAGCCGAGGTCGGTGGCGGCGATCGCCAAAAAGTCGAGGACATAGCCCACCGGTGCGCCGTGGAAGTTGCCGTTAGAGGTGACTTCACCCGAATCCAGCACGACCGGGTTGTCAACCGTGGCTGCGAGCTCTCGTGTTGCGACGAGCGCTGCGTATTCGACGGTGTCTCTGACCGCGCCGGCTACCTGTGGTGCGCAACGCAGCGAGTAGGCGTCCTGAACCCTGTTGTCTCCGTGGCGGTGCGAGGCAACGATCTCGGAGCCCGCTAACGCGGCAAACATGTTGGCCGCGCTCTTTGCTTGGCCGGGGTGCGGGCGGAGGGGTTCGTGGAGCTCTGGGCGAAACACCTGGTCGGTGCCCATCAAACCCTCGACGCTCATCGCTGCAATCACATCGGAGTGGTCTAGAAGCTTGCGTAGGTCGTGAATCGCCAGAATCAGCATTCCGAGCATGCCATCGGTGCCGTTGATCAGCGCCAAGCCTTCTTTTTCTTGTAATTCGAGCGGGGTGATGCCTGCCTCAGCCAGAAGTTCGAGCACTGGTCGCTCAACATCGTTGGCGTCGAGCGCGCGACCCTCGCCCATCAAAACCATCGCGCAGTGGGCCAAGGGTGCGAGGTCGCCGGAGCAACCGAGCGAGCCGAACTCGTGAACGATCGGCGTGATACCTGCGTTGAGAACTGCGGCCATGGTTTCAGCAACTAGCGGGCGAGCGCCGGTGCGACCGGAAGCGAGAGTCTTTAGGCGAAGAAGCATGAGAGCTCGGACGACCTCCCGCTCAACCGATGCGCCAATTCCGGCGGCGTGTGAACGAATAAGTGATTTTTGCAACTGCACGCGATCGGCTGGTGCGATGTGTCGGTTGGCTAGGGCGCCAAAACCAGTCGAGATTCCATAGACGGGGGTTTCGCCACCGGCGAGTTCGTCGATGCGTGCTCGAGACTTTGCCATGCCTTCGAGCACCTGCTGAGACAGCTCGATCGGCTCGTTACCTCTGGCAACCGCGACCACTTGCTCCATGGTCATTCCGGTTGGGTTGATGGTTACGGTCATTTGTTCCTCCGATGAACAGCTTTTCCAGAAATCCAGGTTGATTCAACAAGGTCGACGCCCGGTCGGTAGGCGATGTGCGTGGCACTGGGAGCATCCAAGACCACAAAGTCTGCCTTCATGCCAAGGCCGAATGCACCGATGTCGCTTCGGCGCAGGGCCATGGCCCCGCCCTTGGTTGCCGACCAGATTGCCTGCTCTGGCGTGAAGTGCATATCGCGCACAGCAACGGCGACGCAGAACGCCATCGAGGTGGTGAACGAGGAGCCTGGGTTGCAGTCGGTCGCAATCGCCACTGTGACTCCAGCACCCCAAAGCCTTCGGGCGTCCGGGTATTCGGCTCGAGTGGAGAATTCGGCACCCGGCAACAGCGTGGCTACGGTGCTGCTGCCGGCAAGGAGTTCGATGTCGCGAACGTTCAAGTGACTGCAGTGGTCGGCGCTGGCGCAGTCGAGCTTGACGGCAAGTTCGACTCCCCTGCCGGCTTCTAACTGATTGGCGTGGATTCGTGGCATGAGTCCAGCTGCCATGCCGGCTCGAAGAACCTGTTCGGCCTGGTCGTAGTCGAAAGCCCCTCGGTCGCAAAAGACATCGATCCACTTGGCATCAGGTGCCGCAGCGAACATCATCTCGTTACAGACCAGGTCAACGTAGTCATCTGGGTTGGCGGCAAATTCCGCCGGCACAACATGCGCGCCCAAGAACGTGCTTTCGCTGGTTACTTCTGAGTTCAAACGAACTGTTCGCGCCTCGTCGGCTACGGTTAGCCCGTAACCGCTCTTCGATTCAAAAGTTGTGGTTCCCGAACGGTGAAACTCAGCAACTCTCGATGCGATTTGACTTCGCAGCTCTTCGTCGCTGGCAGCGCGAGTCGCCGCCACGGTAGTTTTTATGCCACCGGCTTCGTAGCGCGTCCCAGCCATTCGGGCGGCAAACTCTTCTGAGCGATCCCCAGCGAACGCGAGATGAGCGTGGGAGTCAACGAAACCCGGGATCACCGTCTTGCCCTCTAGGTCGAATCGATCATCAACCGCGGGCAGGTCGAGAGCCGAACCAACCCAGGCAATCCTGCCTTCATCAACTACGAAGGCGGCGTCTTCAATCTCGCCGAGTAGTCCTGTGCCTCGTTCGAGGTCGTTAGTGACCAGCGAACCGATGTTCGTGAAGGCGGTAGGCACTTTACTCTTCGGTGTCTAGCATCGGCACGTGGACGTGCTTGTGACGAGCGACCTCGACGGCCTCCGGGTAGCCGGCGTCGACGTGACGAATGACACCCATGCCGGGGTCGTTGGTTAGTACTCGCTGAAGCTTTTGAGCCGCCAGCTCGGTGCCATCGGCAACCGAGACCTGACCTGCGTGAATGCTTCGACCGATGCCAACGCCACCACCGTGGTGAATCGAAACCCAGGAGGCACCCGAGGCGATGTTGATCATCGCGTTCAGCAATGGCCAGTCGGCAATTGCATCGGAACCATCGAGCATCGCCTCTGATTCGCGGTAAGGCGAGGCAACCGAACCACAGTCCAGGTGGTCGCGACCAATCACTATGGGCGCACTGACCTCGCCGCGAGCGACTAGATCGTTGAAGACGGCACCGGCCTTGTCGCGCTCGCCATAGCCGAGCCAGCAGATGCGCGCGGGTAGACCCTGGAACGCGACTCGCTCCTGCGCCATGTTGATCCAGCGTCGAAGGTGATCGTTTTCGGGGAACAGGTCGAGAATCGCCTGGTCGGTTCGCCAGATGTCCTTCTTGTCGCCCGAAAGAGCAACCCAGCGGAACGGGCCCTTGCCCTCGCAAAACAGCGGACGAATGAATGCAGGTATGAAGCCAGGAAACGCGAAGGCTCGCGAGTAGCCGCCCTTTCGCGCTTCGTCACGAATCGAGTTGCCGTAGTCGAAGACCACGGCACCTTTGTCCATGAAGCCGACCATGGCCTCGACCTGTCTTGCCATGGACTCTTCTGAGCGCTTGGTGAAGTCTTCGGGGTCTTTGTCGGCGAGCGCTCGAGCATCTTCGACCTCGACGCCCTCGGGGATGTAATAAAGCGGGTCGTGGGCCGAAGTTTGGTCGGTCACTATGTCGATAGGCACGTCACGCTTTAGTAGTTCGGCAAAAACGGTTGCCGCGTTGCCGACCAGCCCAATCGAGATTGCCTTGCGAGCAGTCTTGGCGGCCACGACACGATCGATTGCGTCGTCGATGTTGTCTGCGATTTCGTCGAGGTAGCGGTCTTCCATGCGGCGACGCAAGCGGGTTTCGTCGATGTCCACAATCAGGCAGGTGCCCTCGTTCATGGTGACGGCCAAAGGCTGTGCGCCACCCATGCCACCGCAGCCTCCGGTTAGCGTCAACGTGCCGGCCAGCGAGCCGCCGAAGTGTTTTGCGGCAACCGCAGCAAAGGTCTCGTAGGTGCCCTGGAGGATCCCCTGAGTGCCGATGTAAATCCACGAACCGGCCGTCATCTGGCCGTACATTGTCAGGCCGAGCTGCTCTAGGCGGCGGAACTCCGGCCAGGTAGCCCAGTCACCGACGAGGTTAGAGTTCGCTAGCAGGACGCGCGGTGCCCATTCGTGAGTTTGAAAAACACCGACCGGCTTGCCCGACTGAACGAGCATGGTTTCGTCGTTCTTAAGGTGGGTGAGAGTCTTGACGATTGCGTCGAAGGATTCCCAGTTGCGAGCCGCCTTACCCGTGCCGCCGTAGACGACTAGTTCTCTGGGGTGTTCGGCAACGGCTGGGTCCAAGTTGTTGTGCAACATTCGAATCGCAGCTTCTTGCTGCCACCCCTGCGCCGTAATTGTTGATCCGGTTGCCGCGTGCAGTGGGTAATGTGCGTCATTGCTCATGACATACATCCTAGGCTTCTGGCAGACTACTTTGTATGAGCATCAGCGAGGACGCCAACTGGCCAAGAGCCAGCGCTTGGTTGAAGCCCGATGACGGCACAAAGCCAGACATCGCGGTATTTGGAGTGCCAGCAAATTCGACCAGCATTTCGCCAACCGGCGCCGACAAAACTCCTGCCGCAATAAGGGCCGCCCTTAGCCGTTACAGCCTCCAGAGCAGCAACGGAAGCCTCGAATCACTAACCGCACGAGACTTTGGCGACATCTCTAACCCTGATCAAAACGAGGACGCAACCAGCAAACTTGCCGCTCGCCTGACCGGAGAAGCGCGGCTCACCATTGCCCTGGGCGGCGACAACTCAATCACCTTTGCGGTCGCCCGTCACCTGAACGGCGGTCTAATCACGTTCGACGCTCACCACGACATCCGAGCAGGCGTCTCAAACGGATCGCCGGTTCGCAGGCTAATCGACGAGGCTGGGCTAGACCCGAAGCGGATCGTGCAGATCGGCATAAACGACTTCTCGAATTCACCCGAGTACTCGCGCCAGGCGCGTGACCTCGGAATCACTGTTATCACGCGCGAAGAACTCGCCCGCAGAAGCCCCGAAGATGTCATCGCTCAGGCGCTCGAGGTTGCCGGCCCAGCTACGCACGTAGATTTCGACGTCGATGTCTGCGACCGCTCGTTCGTGCCAGCCTGCCCAGCCAGCGCACCCGGCGGGATCTCGGCATTCGAGCTGAGGACCTTCGCCAACCTGATCACTCGAAGCACCAATGTTCGAAGCATGGACATCACCGAGATCGACGCCACGATGGATTCGGCAGACCAGCGAACAGTCAGACTCGGGGCTCTTCTGATACTCGAAGCCGCCAAGGGGTTACTGGTTTGACGGTGTTCCGAATACTTTCGGAGTAAGACTCGGGCCCTGCTTCAAGACCCAGCGCCCATTGGCGAACTGAAGAACAGTTACGGCCGTGTTACTGATCGGAAGTGACGTGTAAGAGCCGGTCAAGAGCTTGATTAGGTGCTTGATTACGTAACCGTGGCTCACAACTAAAACCTGACCGCTCTTGTTGGAGGCTTTCACTTTAGAGACACCGAGCAAAATACGATTCTTGAATTGCAACCAGTTTTCGGTCTTCTTGGTTGGGTCGGCCTTGGCTAGGGCATTAAACCTTTGCTCGTCTGTAAATTTCCAAACGTTTGCCGCCTTGGTCTTCAAAATCTTTGCCTCGGCAGCTTGAATCACCGACCCTGGTTTCTGATCGAATGAGCCGACTCCCCACTCCCGAAATTCAGGTGCCACCTGCGCGCTGAGGCTACCGGTTCTAGCCGCCAAGATCGCGGTCAAGGTTTGGGCGGCTCGAACCGAACCGCTTGAATAGGTCGCCGCGAAGTCAATCGCGGTCAGCTTTAGGCCAATCGCTGCGGCCTGTCTTTGCCCGAGTGCCGTTAGTGGCGTTGCCGACCAACCGCTTTGCAAACCCGAGGCGTTATCGACCGACTGCCCATGCCTCACCAGGTAGATGTAAAGATTCGGAGTAGTCGCTTGGGCCGGCACCAAACCCAAAAAAAGCAACGAGGTCAGCAGTGCCACCGAGAGAATTCTCAAAACGCGCATATTTCGATTGTCCTCCCATTTACAGAGGTTGCCTACCGATTCGTCGCGAATACACTTCAAGCATGAGCAACGCCAGCAGAAAAATTCTCAAATCCCCTTGGGTTTGGTTTTTCGGCATCACAGCTGCCTTTCAGATTTTTAGAGGCTCTTTTGGTGACACCCTAATCTTCGGTCTCGGTGCGTTGGTAGTGGCCCTAGCGGCAACTTCGGCAATCGATCGAGACTTCCTAAATCGCGAACAGGTTCGACACACGGTGAGCGTTCCGGTCGCAATTGGCCTCGCACTGGCTCTTAGCCTGTTGCCGCGACACAGTCCGATTCACGCGGCAATCTTCATCGGAATCTTGCCCGTAGTTTTGGCGCTGGTTTGGCACAGGGATTCGGGAGAAAAGGTGAAGCCGAATTTGCGCGAGAAAAGAGCTCGTTCGCTTTGGGCGGCACTGAGTGTTGGAATTTGTGTTTGGGAACTGGCAGCCAATATCGTGGGTCAGCTCAACCACACGCTGACCAAGTTCCCCACCATATCGGTTTTGATTGATCCGGCTCTCGATGCGGTTTGGGGCCAAAGCCTCTTCGTAGTCTTGTGGTTGTCCGCCGGCTGGGGCTTTTTGCGTCTGGGGATTCGCAAATGACCTACTGGATCACGGTCTGTGGCTACCTGAGCTTCGTAGTTGCGGGTGTTGGGGCTTGGCTTATCACCAAGCGAGCGGCATCTAAAACCGCGTCAATCGGCAAGCTGTTCGACCGGGTAATGCACCATCGCGCAACCAGAGTGGCGATCATGATCGCCTGGTGGTGGGTGGGCTGGCACTTCTTAGTGAACGAAGTTCACCGCTAGCTGTTGCTAGCGCCTAGCTCCTCGAGCGTTCGCTGAATATCCTGCGAAATATTTGCCGCAAGCCCGTAGTCGGCGTCGTAAGTGGCATGCATGCCAACGGGGAGCACGACCTTGAATCCTTCGGTTAACGCGCCTTTGCTACTTTCGAACACGCAGAGCTCAGATTGCAGGCCAATCATCTCAAGTTCATCGAAGCCCCCTACCCTGAGTTCATCTGCCAGAGAAGTGTTGGATTCGAAGACGTTTTGAGTAGTCTTGCGAACCACACGTTCGGTTGCCAGAGGCTTGAAATAGAGTTCCCAGCCCGGGTGACCTGGCGCATCGTCCCATGGCTCTTCACCGTCATTCTGCACGAACATAACCGGTGTTTCCTGCGCTCGAGCCTCGTCGATTCGAGAGCCCCACTTCGCCAAAAACTCTTGGGAGTCTGGCACGGCGAAGTCTCCCAAAACCATAGCCACTTGGATATCGACAACAACAAGTAACCGAGACATTAGGGATCCTTCACAAAAAAG
>CAFBNO010000004.1_pt1 | contig 46488 bp, 48 predicted proteins | sample 7269281 | NCBI WGS metagenome assembly CAFBNO01 (sample SAMEA6814098, study PRJEB35770) | freshwater metagenome | biome: Freshwater; feature: Freshwater reservoir; material: water | place: Czech Republic | collected 2017-05-23 | depth 30m m | reverse complement strand
GACGCGATCGCTCTGCAGAAGCACTCGTTCGAAGAGCACATTCGCATCGCGAAAGAACAAAACATCGCGCTGATGATTCACGACCGCGACGCCCACGCCGAGGTCGTCGAGACTCTCAAACGAGTCGGCGCACCAGATCGAGTTGTATTTCACTGTTACTCGGGCGATGTCGACCTCGCCGAGATTTGCAATGCCAACGGTTGGTATATGTCTTTCGCTGGCAACATCACAATCAAACGCAACCAAAATCTTCGAGACTCGCTAGCCGTCGCGCGCAAAGAGCTGATACTCGTCGAAACCGATGCACCATTCTTGACCCCCGAGCCTTTCCGCGGCCGACCAAACGCCAGTTACCTCGTTCCGATCACGGTTCGCAAGATGGCCGAGGTGCTCGACCTTTCGGCAAACGAAGTTGCCGCCCAGCTTTCGGCCAACACTCAGGCCGTCTACGGTGAGTGGAATGGTTGAGCTTCTAGGCGGTGCCGATATCCGCGAACTCGCCGCTCGCCTCGACGTTGTGCCAACCAAGAAGCTCGGGCAAAACTTCGTGACTGACCCGAACACCATTCGCCGAATCGTCGCGGCAGCCAAACTGACCGGCGCCGAGACCGTAGTTGAGATCGGGCCAGGTTTGGGTTCGCTCACCCTTGGGCTCCTCGAGGTTGCCGCCAAGGTTATCGCTGTCGAGATTGACCCAAAGATGGCTGCAGCTTTAGAGGCCACGATTGCCAAGCGCGCGGCCGGTAAAGACTTCACCCTGATTCACGAGGACGCGCTCCGACTGAGCGAACTACCAAGCAAGCCAGACGCGCTGGTCGCCAACCTGCCTTACAACATCTCGGTTCCCGTGCTGCTGCATTTTTTGGAGCGCTTCGACTCGATCAACCGCGGGCTGGTATTGGTTCAAGCCGAGGTCGCCCATCGGTTAGCGGCGGGGCCCGGTTCAAAGGTTTACGGGGTGCCAAGCGCAAAGCTGGCCTGGTATGCCGATGCCAATCTTGCGGGCAATGTTGGTCGAAACGTTTTCTGGCCAGCGCCAAACGTTGACTCCGCTCTCGTCTACTTCGTAAAGCGCACCACACCAATCGGCGACGAGGCACTGCGCCTGAAAACCTTCGCCGTTATCGATGCCGCTTTCTCACAGCGTCGAAAGACCCTGCGCCAGGCTCTCGCCGACTTTGCCGGTAGCCCGACCCTTGCTGAAGAACTTCTAAACCGTGCGGGCGTGAACCCAACGCTTCGAGGCGAAGCACTCGGAATCCACGACTTTGTCGCGATTGCGAGAGAAGTTGCTTAAGTTGATCCCGAAATTCGAACTGACCGAGGCCTTCGCTGCCGAGGCCGGTCAACTATTTCTGATGTTCGGCGACGCCGAGCGCTGGCCGGCCGACTCGATTGCTCGAGTCCTAGTGGTTCGCGCACCCGATTATGTTCAGGTGGCGTTTTTAGATCGGTCAAGGGCTGGAATCCAAGTGAATTCGCTTGGCGCTGGCAAGTGCGAGGTCATAATCAGTCACGAACTGCTCGCCTCTGCAGAATCCGCCAAGCTTCAGAAGAAGTTTTGGCAGAGCTACCTGAAACTAATTCGTCAGAAGGTGGAGCGATGAGCGTAACCGCTAGCGCACCAGGCAAGATCAATCTTTTTTTCACGGTTGGCGCCTTACAGCCCGATGGCTTTCACGAGGTCGTATCGATCTATCAGGCGCTAAACCTACGCGAGACGGTTTCGGTCACGGCTGCCAAGGAGTTTTCTCTAACGGTGAGTGGAATCACCGAGGGTGTGCCGACCGATGAAACGAACCTGGCCATCAAGGCCGCCAAGTTTGTCTCGCGCTCACCGCTAGCGATTCACATCGAAAAGACCGTCCCGGTTGCCGGTGGCATGGGCGGGGGCTCGGCCGATGCCGCTGCCGTGGTTGTTGCCGCTTCGAAAATGTGTGGCGCAAAAGTCACCGCTTCCGAAACAGTCGCACTCGGCTCGGATGTGCCGTTTGCGATTCTCGGCGGCACAGCACTCGGCACAGGTAGGGGCGAGTTGTTGACCCCGCTAGAGACCGCAGGCGAATTCCACTGGGTTTTGGTTCCGGCACCCTTTGGTCTTAGCACGCCCCAGGTCTACCGCACCCTCGACGAGTTGCGGCCAAAGCCCGAAGAACGCGACGCCATGCCTCTGATCGAGGCTCTGCGAAAAGGCGCTCCGAGCGATATTGCCCCTCTGCTCCACAATGACCTTCAGCAGGCTGCACTTCACCTGCGGCCCGAATTACAAGAAACCATTGACGCCCTCGAGTCAGCCGGAGCTTTGCGGGCCATGGTCTCGGGTTCGGGCCCGACCATTCTCGCTCTAGTCGAGAGCGCCGATGAAGCGATGCGAATTGCTGAAGCTTGTGGCGGAATCGCTACCAGTGGCCCGGCCTTAGGAGCACACGTCTAGTGGCCCATCTACTCGGAGCCGAAAGTGTGTTTCTTGACTTTCCGACCAAGCGCGTTTTCGACAACCTAACCATCGGCATCAACGAGGGTGATCGAATCGGTGTCGTTGGCCGAAACGGCGACGGCAAGTCGACCCTGCTCAAGCTTCTTTCGAAGCGTCTTGAGCCAAACCGGGGTCAGGTAACGCATCGCGGCGGAACCACCATCGGCGTACTTGATCAGTCCGACGTGATCGACCCCGGCAAGACCATTGGCGAAGCTGTGGTCGGTGACACCCCAGAGCACGTTTGGGCTGGCGACCCGCGGGTTCGAGATGTAATCGCCGGGCTACTCAACGACCTCGACTGGAGCAAGCAGATCGCCGATCTTTCTGGCGGTCAGCGTAGGCGTGTTGCGCTTGCCGCCCTTTTAGTTCAGGACTTCGACGTGATCATGCTCGACGAACCGACAAACCACCTCGACGTTGAGGGTGTCGCCTGGCTCGCCCAACACCTCAACAGCCGCTGGGGAAAAAACTCGGGCGGGCTGATTGTCGTGACCCACGATCGCTGGTTCTTGGACGCGGTCTGCAACTTCACCTGGGAGGTCTACGGCGGCGAGATCGAGCCGTTCGAAGGCGGTTACGCCGCGTACATCTTGCAGCGAGTCGAGCGTCAGCGCAGTGCTGCGGTTAGCGAATCGAAACGCAAGAACCTCGCCACCAAGGAGCTCGCTTGGCTGCGCCGTGGCGCACCGGCTAGAACCGCAAAATCTAAGTTCCGCATCGAAGCGGCAAATGAGTTAATTGCAAATGTCCCAGAAATTCGCGACAAGGCCTCACTCAACAAACTGGCCACCGCGCGACTGGGCAAAGACGTAATCGACGTCGAAAACCTGAGTTACAAGGGCCTTTTGAACGACGTGACCTGGCGGCTCGGCCCTGGCGACCGAGTCGGTGTTGTGGGCGTAAACGGTGCCGGCAAAACCACACTTCTGAAGCTCATCGAGGGTCTGATTCAACCCGAGGCCGGGCGGGTAAAGCGCGGCAAAACGGTTCAAATCGCAACTCTCACTCAAGATATTCGCGAGCTCGACGAGTTTGCCAACGAAAAGATTTTCGAACTGATCGGTCGCGAAAAGAAGTTCTTCATCGTCGACAAAAAGGAAGTCTCGATAACCCAGCTGGTTGAACAACTCGGTTTCACCACCGAGCAACTGCAGACGCCGATTCGTGACCTCAGCGGAGGGCAACGCCGCCGCCTCCAATTCTTGCGTCTGCTTTTCGGCGAGCCGAACGTCCTGATTCTCGACGAACCGACGAATGATCTCGACACCGACATCCTGGCCGCCATGGAGGACCTGCTCGACTCGTGGCCCGGCACATTGATCGTGGTTAGCCACGACCGCTACCTGCTAGAGCGTGTGACGGACGACCAGTACGCCCTGATGGGCGACGGGCACCTGCGGCACCTAACCGGCGGAGTCGATCAATACCTGCAGTTGCGCAAGGCCAGTCTTGGAACCAAGTCGGCTGCGGCAAAGGCGTCGAAGATGACCGGGGCTGCGCTTCGCGACGCCGAAAAGAACCTGAGCCGACTCGAGCGTGCCCTCGAGAAACTAGCCACCGAAGAGGCGCTGTTACACGAAAACATGACTGGCCATGATCAAAACGACTTCGATGGGCTGGCTGCCATGGTCGCTAAGCAGGCTGAGTTGAACCAAAAACGGCAACAACTTGAAAACGAGTGGCTAGAAACCTCAGAAGCGCTCGCTTAATCTGGCAAACTTGGAGATAGTCGCCGCGAGGCGATTTTTCCGCCCTAGTGTAACGGCAGCACGGCGCTCTTTGGAGGCGTTCGGTCCAGGTTCGAATCCTGGGGGCGGAGCGATTCGAGGAGGATCAACGATGACCGAGAAACGTCTAGCAGTAGTAGTGCTCGCCGCTGGCGAAGGCACTCGCATGCGTTCGAGCAAGCCCAAGGTTATGCACGAACTAGCCGGACTTCCGCTACTCGGGCACGCTTTGGCCACTGCTTCGGCACTTGGCGCAGCGCACGTTGTGCCTGTGATTCGCCATCAGCGCGACCACATTGCCGAATACGTCGAAACCTTTTTCCCCAACGCAACCCTCGCCGACCAAGACGAAGTGCCCGGCACGGGTAGGGCCGTCGAGTGCGCTTTGCAAGTTTTGCCAGCTGATTTCGATGGCGCTGTCGTGGTTACCAGTGGTGACGTGCCTCTGCTTGACGTTGCTACCCTAGAGTCACTTCTCGAGGCTCACCTCAGCGGGGGTTTTGCTGCCACCGTTCTAACTCAGATCGCCGATGACCCGAGCGGTTACGGACGAATCATTCGCTCCAACGACGGGTCTTTCCTTGGCATCATCGAGCATCGCGACGCCACCGAAGAGCAAATCCAAATCGCCGAGGTCAATGCCGGTGTTTATGTTTTCGACTCCAAGTCGCTTCGCGAATCTCTGGGCAAACTTTCGTCGCACAACGCCCAGGGCGAGCGATACCTGACCGACATCGCGGCTCTTCTTGTACGCGAAGGCGCGAAAGCTCAAGCACTCGCCGTCTCAGACAACTGGCTCGTTGCAGGAATCAACGATCGCGTTCAGCTGAGTGAGGTTGCTGCTGAGCTCAACCGCCGCATCTGCGAAGCCTGGATGCAGGCCGGCGTAACGATTCTCGACCCGTTCACCACCTGGATCGACGTCACCGTTACCATCGGCGAAGACGCCGTGATTCTGCCAGGCACCTACCTGAAGGGCACCACAGTGATTGGCCGCGGAGCCAAGATCGGCCCCGAAGTCGACATGACAGACACCATCGTCGGGGCTGGCGCTAAGGTGCTTAAATCACAGGTGGCTTCTTCACGCATCGGTGATGGCGCTTCGGTTGGCCCATACGCCTTCCTTCGCGTGGGCACCGACCTCGGCGCCGACGGCAAGATCGGCACCTTCGTTGAAACCAAGAATTCGGTGATTGGTCGCGGCTCTAAGGTTCCTCATCTGAGTTACGTGGGCGACGCGGTCATTGGCGAAGAGACCAACATCGGCGCTGGCACCATTTTTGCCAACTACGACGGCGTAAACAAGCACAAGACAGTTATCGGCTCACATGTTCGCAGCGGGTCGCATAACACCTTCGTCGCACCGATTACGATTGGTGATGGGGCTTACACAGCTGCAGGCACCACGGTTCGCAAAGAAGTCAAAGCTGGCGAGTTGGCGCAAAGCCACTCACCACAAAGAAACTTTGCGGGTTGGGTCATCGAAAACCGGCCAGGCACTGCAGCGGCGAAGGCCGCCGAGAACGCCACAGAGTAGAGAGAAGCGGGTTCAGTCTTGAGCGAAATCACCATCAACGGACGCAAACGACTGGCTATTCTGAGCGGGCGTGCCCACCCGGCACTAGCCGAAGAGATCGCCTCGCTACTGGGCACAGAACTAGTCCCGACCACCGCTTACGACTTCGCATCTGGCGAAACCTTCGTTCGATTTGAAGAGTCGGTTCGTGGAGTTGATGCATTCGTGATTCAGGCTTACCCAGCACCGGTGAACCACTGGCTTGTCGAGCAACTACTGATGCTGGACGCCCTAAAACGAGCTTCGGCAAAGCGCATCACCGTGGTTGCCCCCTTCTTCCCTTACGCCCGTCAAGACAAGAAGCACAAGGGACGCGAGCCAATCTCGGCTCGTCTAATGACAGACCTCTACAAGGCCGCCGGCGCCAACCGAATCATCTCGGTTGACCTGCACACCCCACAGATTCAGGGCTTCTTCGACGGCCCGGTTGACCACCTTTGGGCCCTGCCGATGCTTGCCGACTACGTTCGCGACAACTTTGACGACGGCAACATCACCGTTGTCTCGCCAGACTCGGGTCGAGTTCGCGTTGCCGATATTTGGGCAGACCGTCTCGGGGCCCCACTTGCGATCGTCCACAAGCGTCGCGACCCAGACGTGCCAAACCAGGTAACCGCTCAAGAGGTTGTCGGTGACGTTGAAGGACGCACCTGCCTCCTGGTCGATGACATGATCGACACCGCCGGCACCATCGTGGCCGCAGCCGCCGCTCTAAAGAAGAACGGCGCTAAGCGAGTAATCGTGGCCGCAACTCACGCCATCTTCTCTGACCCAGCCGTAGAGCGCCTAAGCGGCGACAGCGTAGACGCAGTGATCGTCACCAACACCCTGCCGATTCCAGAAGAAAAGCGTTTCGAATCGCTGACCGTGCTCTCGATTGCTCCGCTAATCGCGCGTGCTATCGGTGCCGTCTTCGATGACAATTCGGTTAGCCAGATTTTCCCTGGCCACGCTTAACCCTTAGACTAAACAGGTAAGACAACGGCGAGGGCTCCGCAAGGGGCCGTAATCGACGGGGCAAGCCCTAGGGCTGGATCCTCGCGTGAAAACGCTCGAGTAGATAAAACTAACCTGAAGGAATCAAAATGTCTGAAGCAAACATTGTTGCCGAAAATCGCACCGCGTTTGGCAAAGGAGCCGCTCGCAAGTTCCGCGCAGCCGGCCGCACCCCAGCAGTAATCTACGGTCACGGTACCGATCCACGCCACGTCACCCTCCCAGCCCACGAGCTTTCTCTTGCGCTTCGTCACAAGAACGCAGTTATCGACCTAAAGATTGATGGCAAGAACGAGCTAGTCCTAGTGAAGTCGGCCTCGAAGGACGTCATCACCCAGGTCATCGAGCACGTCGACCTAGTAACTATTCGCAAGGGTGAACTTGTCCACGTTGAGGTTCCTGTTCACGTTGTCGGTGAGACCCTTTCGGGTACCACGCTCGACCTCGAGCACAAGACCGTCAAGGTTGCCGCCGAAGCCACTCACATTCCTGAGTTCGTCGAGGTTGTTCTTAACAAGGAGGGTGCTGGTCACCACGTCCTAGCCAAGGACATCATTCTTCCTGAGGGTGTCACCATGGATCTAGACGCCGACACGCTAATTGCGTCGGTTGTCGAGACCCCTGCTGGCGCAGCCGAAGAGACTGCCGCTCCGGTGGTAGCCGAGGCGCCAGCTGAGTAACAACGCCTTTCTAGTAGTCGGGCTCGGTAACCCCGGGCCCGGCTACTCTGGCAATCGCCACAACGTCGGCCAAATGGTCATCGACGTTTTGGCAAAGCGTCTAGGCGCAAAGCTAAAGAGCCACAAAGCCAACGCGGTCGTGGCCGAAACCAAGCTCGGGCAAACACGGCTGATTCTCGCCAAGCCTTTGAGCTTCATGAACAACTCGGGCGGCCCGGTCGTCAACCTGGCAAAGTTCTTCGACATCGCCCCCGAAAACATCATCGTCATTCACGACGAACTAGACATCCCCGCCGACGACGTGCGCATCAAGTTCTCTGGCGGTCACGCCGGTCACAACGGCTTGCGCGACATCATCTCGGCTCTGGGCAGTAACGATTTCGTGCGAGTTCGCGTTGGAATCGGGCGGCCGCCCGGGCAGATGGATACCGCCGATTACGTGCTCAAAGACTTCTCAAGCGCCGAAAAGAAAAGTTTGCCCGTCACCCTCGAGATTGCCGCCGACGCGGTCGAGGCGATCGCCCTCAAAGGCCTTACCGCCGCTCAGTTGGAGTTTCATTCCGCCTAGACTTGAGGGGTGGATGCTCGAGCGAATTCCAAGGCCCTTTCGCGCCTCGTCGCGCTCGTAGCAGACGGATATCCTGTAGCGGCTCTCGAAGCCGCAATCAAAAAATCTCCTGTAAACATAGTTGCTCCGCAGGGCGCTCACTCGACAATAGTGGCTCTGATCAATCACATTCGCGCCGAGAGGAAGCTTTCTCGCGTGCAGTTGGTGGTGGCCGCAACCGGTCGCGAAGCCGAAGATCTTGCCGCAACCCTGCACGATCTAGAGCCTGAGGCCGAAATTCTCGAGTTTCCATCCTGGGAGACCCTGCCGCACGAACGCCTAAGCCCTTCACCTGAGACCGTTGGCACACGCGTCCGCGTTTTGCAGCGTCTTAGCGAGCTAAAAACCGAGCACAGCAACCATCCGGTCTATGTTTTAGCCAGCGTCCGTGCGGTTTTGCAACCAGTCATCGCGGGTCTGGCCAATCACCCGGCGCTGAAGCTCGAGAGCGGCAAGAATTTCTTCATGCCCGAGCTCACCCTCAAACTTGTCGAGCTGGCATATGAGCGCGTGGACATGGTCACCAAGCGTGGCGAGTTCGCAGCCCGTGGCGGAATCCTAGACATATTCCCGACCACGGCGGCTCACGCGGTTCGTCTGGAGTTTTTTGGCGACGAACTCGAGGATATTCGCGAATTTTCGGTGACCGACCAGCGGTCCCTGCCGCTCGGTGATGAGCACAAACCGGTCAAAGAGGTCACCCTCTACCCGGCTCGAGAAATCGTGATCACACCGAGCGTTGCCTCTCGCGCTCGAGAGATGATGCACGAGTTCCCGAACCTTTCGACGATGCTGACCAAGATCGCCGAGGGCATGCCGGTCGAGGGTATGGAGTCTCTAGCGCCAGTTCTCTGTGACGAACTCGTGCCGCTGGCGAGCTACCTGCCCGATGACACCGCGGTCACGATTCTCAGCCCCGAGAGAGCAACCGCGAGGGCGCAGAGCCTGACCGACACCAACGAAGAGTTTTTGCACGCCGCCTGGGACGCCGCGATGGAGGGAGCGACCGCACCGATCGACCTGAGCGCTGGCGGCTTCAAGAGCATCGCCGAATTCGAGCGCGACCTGGGTAAGCGCCCGCTTTACCGGGTAAGTGCGTTCGATAGCCCCGAGGAGGGCGTGATCAATCTGGGTTTGCTCGAGATACCAAACTTCACCGGTCTAGACATGACGGTGCTGCAGTGGATCGAAGACCAAACCAAGCACGGTCAGCAGGTGTTTTTGGTCGCCGAGGGTCACGGAACAGTTCTGCGCATCGAGGAGCAGTTGGTCGCCAAGAACCTCAAGGCAGAAGTCTTGCAAGCAACTCTCAAAAAGGGTTTTGCGGCCCCGGCCAGTAATCTGATCGTGCTAACCGAAGCCGACTTCTACGGGAAGAACTCCACCTACGTCAGCCCAACCAAGCGCAAACTTGCCACTAAGCGAGGAGCTGCCGTTGACCCGCTCACCCTTAAGGCCGGTGACTACGTGGTGCACGAGGTTCACGGCATCGGCCGTTTCGTCGAGCTCGTGCGTCGCAGAAGCGGAATCGGCAAGCAGCAGCACGAACGCGAGTACCTGTTGATTGAATACGCGCCTTCAAAACGCGGAGGCAGCGGCGACACCCTTTTCGTGCCAACCGACCACCTCGACTTTCTCACCCGTTACGTCGGTGGCGAGGCTCCGGTGCTCAGCAAACTCGGCGGCTCCGACTGGGCGCGCCAGAAGGGCAACGCCCGCAAGGCGGTTCGCAAGATTGCCATCGACCTGGTCAAGCTCTACTCGGCGCGCATGAGCGCAATCGGACACGCTTTCGGCCCAGACACCGCTTGGCAGCGCGAGATGGAGGAGGCGTTCCAATTCGTCGAGACCCCGGACCAGCTCTCCACCATCGAAGAGGTGAAGCGCGACATGGAAAAGCCGATTCCGATGGATCGCCTGCTCGCCGGCGACGTTGGCTACGGCAAGACCGAGGTGGCCGTTCGCGCCGCGTTTAAAGCGATTCAAGATGGCAAGCAGGTTGCCGTCCTAGTGCCAACCACGCTGCTGGTTCGCCAGCACACCGACACCTTCATCGGTCGCTACGCGGGCTTCCCGGTCAACGTTCGCAGCCTCAGCCGATTCCAGAGCGACAAAGAGGTCAGAGAGACCATCAAGGGCCTCAAGGATGGCACGGTCGACCTCGTCATCGGAACCCACCGACTTTTGATGAACAACATAGAGTTCAAAAACCTTGGACTCCTGGTCATCGACGAAGAGCAGCGCTTCGGAGTCGAGCACAAAGAGAAGCTCAAAGACTTCAAAATGAACGTGGACGTGCTCTCGATGAGCGCGACCCCGATTCCGCGCACCTTGGAACTCGCCGTCACGGGCATTCGCGAAATGTCCACGCTGGCCACACCTCCCGAAGATCGCCACCCGATTCTCACCTATGTTGGCGGCTATTCAGAAAAGCAGGTTGCAGCGGCCATTCGACGCGAGCTGATTCGCGAGGGTCAGGTTTTCTTCGTTCACAACCGCGTCGAAAGTATCGACAAGGTGGCTAGCCAGCTGCGCGAACTGATTCCGGAGGCACGAATAGCCGTGGCCCACGGCCAAATGCCCGAAGCCGCTTTGGAGCAGGTTGTCGTCGATTTCTGGGAGCGCAAGTTCGACGTCCTGGTTTCGACCACGATCATCGAAACCGGCATCGATATTCCGAACGCGAACACCCTGATCGTCGACCGAGCCGAGCGGTTCGGGCTCAGCCAGCTTCACCAGATTCGCGGACGCGTCGGTCGAAGTCGCGAACGTGCTTACGCGTACTTCTTCTATGACCTCAGTAAGCCGCTTACCGACATCGCGCACGATCGACTCGTCACCATCGCCACCAACAACGAGCTCGGCTCGGGCATGCAGGTGGCGCTCAAGGACCTCGAGATTCGAGGGGCCGGCAACCTGCTCGGCGGCGAACAATCCGGGCACATCGCCGGAGTCGGTTTTGACCTCTACCTGCGCATGATTGGCGAGGCGGTTTCGGACTTCAAGGGAGAAAAGCAGGCGTCCCCTGCCGAACTCAAGCTCGAACTGCCGGTGGACGCACACATTCCGTCAACCTACGTCGACTCCGAGCGACTGCGCCTCGAGGCATATCACAAGCTCTCGGCCGCCTCGAACGCGAGCAACACCAGAGCCGACCTCGACGTGATTCTCGAAGAACTAGAAGATCGCTACGGGCTTGCCCCGCAGAGCGTGATTAACCTAATCAATGTGACCGAACTTCGTCAGCAGGCCAACCGACTTGGCGTCAAGGACGCCATGATGCTCGGCACGCACGCCAGAATCTCACCGGTCGAACTTCTCGAAATCGAGCAGGTTCGCCTCAGCCACCAGTACCCGGGGCTAAAGTACCTGCAGAGCGCCAAATTGCTAACCGTGCCACTACCCAAAGATTCCGCTGGGGAGACCCTGCGCGACAAAGAAATGATTGAGTGGGCCTGGGATTTGCTCGCCCAAGTATTTACCAAGAAGGGACCAAATGACTAACCTCGATAACCTCATCGCAACCGCTCACAAGCTCCGCAGCCCAGGTGGTTGCCCGTGGGATGCCGAACAGACTCACGAATCGCTCGTGCAGTACCTGCTCGAAGAGACCTACGAGCTGATCGACGCCATCGAAACCAAAGACGCGGCAATGATTCGCGAAGAACTTGGCGACGTTCTCTACCAGGTTGTCTTTCACAGCGATTTGGCGTCGTCCGGCTCGCTAGGTGAAAAGTTCGACATTCAGGATGTCGCCGCGCAGATGGAGGCGAAGATGATTTCTCGCCACCCGCACGTCTTTGGTGACGCGGATGAAAAAACCGCCTTCAAAGCCGAAACCGGTGCCGATGTGATGCTCAACTGGGACGATCACAAGAAGCGCGAAAAACCAGAGCGCGAGTCTGTGCTCGACGGGGTACCGAAGTCGATGCCCGCTCTGGCCCTAGCCAACAAGGTGATCGGTAAGGCCGAGAAGCTGGGCCTTTTGGACCAAGAAAACGCTCCGCTTGCAATCGATTCCGAGGAGCAACTCGGCACACTACTTCTGACCATTGTCACGATCGCCAAGTCCGCCGGTTTCGACTCGGAGCGTGCGCTTCGAACCGCGGTTCGAGACCTGATGAGCGACATTCGCAAGTTCGAGGTTTTGGAAGCAAGTGACGCTGGAATCATCGGCTCTTCTGAATAACCTCTGGCAAACTTGAGACATGGCTAACCCAGTGAACCCGCCTCGAGGTATGCGTGACTTTCTTCCGCTCGAGAAGAAGAAGCGCGACTCGATTCTGGATCTTATTCGCGGCACCTACATGGCTCATGGCTTTCAAGAAATCGAGACTCCAGCGCTAGAGGAGCTAGCCCGCCTAACCTCGGGTCAGGGCGGCGACAACGAAAAGCTTGCCTACCGGGTGCTAAAGCGCGGGGCCGAGCTAGATGAAGCGATTGCTAGCAATGGCGAACTCGCCGATTTGGGACTTCGTTTCGACCTAACCGTTCCGCTGACTCGTTACTACGCAACCAATCGCGCTCAATTGCCGAGTGTTTTCAAAGCTATTCAGGTCGGGCCCGTTTGGCGCGCCGAGCGCCCGCAGAAGGGTCGTTACCGCCAGTTTGTGCAGTGCGACATCGACATCATCGGCGATGCGTCCTCGCTGGCCGAAATCGAGCTGCTGAGCGCTTCGCTAAACGTGCTGAACGTGCTTGGTCTCACCGACGCCGTGATTCGCGTGAATCACCGCGAGCTGTTGGTCAAGCTTCTGAGTGAACTAGGCGTTGCCGAGAGCGACCACGGTTCGGCGATGATCACGATTGACAAGCTGGACAAAATCGAACTTTCAGGCGTTGTCGCCGAACTCACCGAGCGTTTGGGTGAAAAGGTCGGCAAGGCATTTGAGGCTTGGTTCTTGGATGTCGACACCACGGTCGTGCCAAAAGAACTCGTACACATCTTCGAACTGGTCGAGGAGGGGCGTCTGCGATACGACCCGACTCTCGTGCGCGGAATGGGTTACTACACCGGCCCGATCTTCGAAATCGATCACCCGGCCTCGGGTTCGTCAATCGGCGGCGGAGGTCGCTACGACGGCATGGTTGGTCGTTGGTTGGGCACCGATGTGCCGGCGGTCGGCATTTCGCTCGGTTTTGAGCGCGTAGTCGACCTGGTTTCTGAGGAAGAACTCGAAGAAGAGCAACCTTCGCTGGTGCTGATTCTCGAAGACGACTCGGTCGCTACCATGAAGAATGCCTTCGCTATGCAGCGCCAGTTCTGGGCTCAGGGCGCGATTGTTCGCCTCGAACTAAAGCCAAAGCGTCTGAATCTGCTGCTCGAAACGATGTCGGCGAACGGTTACGACGCATTTGCGCTCATCGGCCCGAACACCAGCACACTCGAGAGCGTGGACGTGCGCCCCATCGGGCAATCGGTAGACTAGAGGCATTACAAAGGCGTTTTTTGGGGGCGCCTTCGCCCCCTCATTTTGAAAAACATATTTAGGAGAACCCCTTGTCGAAAATTGATGTTGTAGGAGCTCGCGAGATCCTTGACTCCCGCGGAAACCCGACCATTGAGGTCGAGGTTCTTCTCGAAGACGACGCCTTTGGCCGTGCAGCGGTGCCTTCGGGCGCATCGACCGGAGCTTTCGAAGCACACGAGTCACGCGATGGCGACAAGGCTCGCTACCAGGGCAAGGGTGTTCTGAACGCCGTAAACGCTGTTCTTGACGAAGTAAGCGATGCCGTAGAGGGCATCGAAGCCTCAGACCAGCGCGCTGTTGACGCGGCGCTAATCGCTCTCGATGGCACTGCAAACAAGGAGCGCATCGGCGCCAACGCGATTCTGGGTGTTTCGCTGGCCACCGCTCGCGCGGCAGCAGAATCGGCCGAACTGCAGCTTTACGAGTACCTCGGTAATAACGAGGGCGTAACCCTCCCGGTTCCACTGATGAATATCATCAACGGTGGCGCTCACGCCGACACCGGCGTCGACATCCAAGAATTCATGATCGTTCCATTGGGTGCTGAGACCTACAGCGAAGCACTGCGGTGGGGCGTCGAGATTTACCACAACCTAAAGGCTCTGCTTCACTCGCGCGGTCTTTCAACTGGGCTTGGTGACGAGGGTGGTTTCGCTCCCGAGCTACCGACCAACGCGGCGGCCCTGGACCTAATCGCCGAGGCGGTCAAGAACGCTGGTTACGTTCTCGGAAAAGACATCGCGCTCGCACTAGACGTAGCCGCCACCGAGTTCTACTCGGAGGCCACCGGCATGTACACCTTCGAAGGCGCCCAGCGCACCACCGACGAAATGATTGCCTACTACGACGGCCTAGTTGCCAAGTACCCGCTCGTTTCAATCGAGGACCCACTGGCCGAGGACGACTGGGCTGGCTGGACAAAGATCACGGCCGACCTTGGCGACAAGGTTCAGCTTGTCGGCGACGACCTTTACGTCACAAACCCGACTCGACTGCAGAAGGGCATCGACCTGAAGGCCGGTAACGCCATTCTCGTCAAGGTGAACCAGATCGGCACCCTTACCGAGACCCGTGACGCCATAGCACTGGCGCAGAGCAAGGGCATGAAGGCGATCATCTCTCACCGTTCGGGCGAAACCGAGGACACCTTCATCGCCGACCTGGCCGTTGCCACCAACGCCGGTCAGATCAAGACTGGCGCCCCTGCTCGTTCTGAGCGAGTCGCGAAGTACAACCAGTTGCTGAGAATCGAAGAAGAACTTATGGACCGTGCGGTTTACGCTGGTCGTAGTGCCTTCCCTCGTTTCAATAACTAAGAAATCAGGTTTAGATCGTGTCGTCACCGCGCAGACCCACCCGGCCTGGTGGTGGCGCACGCAGGCCAACTGTTTCGGCTGAACGAGCCGAGTTGCTTCGCGGAATCACGATGAACGCTCAAACCATCACGGTCTTAGCCATAGTGGTTCTTGGAATGTTCGTCCTAGCTCCGCAGGCGCAACTATTTTTTCAGCAGAGACAAAACATCGCAGACCTAGAAGATCAGGTGAAAGCGAGCAAAGAGTCACTAACTCACCTAAAAGTTCAGCGCAACCGATGGAACGACCCCGCCTTTGTGCGAGCTCAGGCTAGAAACCGCCTGTTTTACGTGATGCCAGGTGAAGTTTCTTACGTGGTCATGGATCTTGGCACTGTGAACGCATCAGACAACTCTGGAACCGTGGGTGAAGCGCTCGCCGAGAAAACCAATTCGACAGATATCTCGACCAAGATCAGCGCGACCAAAAACGACTGGATGGGTTCGCTCGTGCAAACCGTTATTCGTGCCGGTGTCGAATCCCCGGTGATCAAACAGTGAACCTAACCCCTGTAACCGAGTCAGACATCCGCTCGGTTTCGATTCAACTCGGACGCGAGGCCCGCGACATTGTGGCCGTCGCAGCGCGCTGCATCTGCGGCAACCCGATCGTTGTGCAAACGTCCCCCCGACTAACTGACGGAACGCCGTTCCCGACCATGTATTACCTGACCTTGCCGGCCGCAACCGCCGCGCTGTCAACACTCGAGGCTGGGGGAGTCATGGTCGAATTGCAAGACCGACTGGCTGCCGAACCCGAGTTTGCCGCCGCCTACGAGCGTGCCCACGAATCCTATTTGGCCGACCGAGCCGCGCTTGGCGACGTCCCAGAAATTGAAGGCATCTCGGCGGGTGGCATGCCAACTCGAGTCAAGTGTCTTCACGCGCTCGCGGGTCACGCACTCGCAGCTGGCCCGGGCGTCAACCTGGTTGGCGACGCGGCCCTAGAACTTTGCAGCTGGAAGCAAAACGTCTGCCAGTGCAAACCCGCCATCGACGTAGATGTCGTCAACTAGTAACTCAGTAAAGAAAGTAAAATAACAACATGCCTAAAATCCTGATCGTCGGTGGCGGTTACGCCGGTTTCTACGCCGCACTAAAGCTTGAACAGTTCCTCGGCAAGAACGAAGCAGAGGTCACTCTAGTCGACCCTCTTCCTTACATGACCTACCAGCCTTTCCTACCCGAGGTTGTCGCAGGCTCGATCGAGGCCCGTCACGCGGTCATCTCTCACCGTCGTCACCTTCGCAAAACCAACATAATCACCGGCAAGGCAACCAACATTGACCACGCCAAGAAGACCGCAACCATCGAGGTGCCAGGCCTCAAGCCGTTCAAAGAGACTTACGACCAAATCATCGTGACCGCCGGTGCAGTTTCTCGCACCTTCCCGATTCCTGGAGTTGCCGAACAAGCTATCGGCCTCAAGAACATCGAAGAGGCAGTCGAGATTCGCAACCGAATCCTCGCCAACTTCGACAAGGCAGCCAACCTTCCTGCCGGAGCAGCCCGCGACCGCCTACTCACCTTCGTGGTCATCGGTGGCGGCTTTGCCGGTATCGAGGTCTATGCCGAGATGCGCTCGATCGCCAGCTACATGCTTCGCTACTACCCAACCCTGTCTTTCGACGACGTTCACTTCCATCTCGTCGAGGCCATGGGTCGCATCATGCCCGAGGTTTCGCAGGCAACCAGCGAGTGGGTCATCGCAAACCTTGACCGCCGTGGCGCCCAGATCCACCTCAACACCCAGCTTCAGTCGGCAGTGGGCGGCAAAGTCGAACTTTCGTCTGGCCTAACCTTCGAGTCAGACGTAATCGTCTGGACCGCTGGCGTAATGGCTCACCCTTACGTTCGCAACACCGACCTACCACTTGACGACCGCGGACGCGTAACCGCGAAAGCGACGCTTCAGATCACCGACGGAGACGACATCGTCGAAGGTGCCTGGACAGCCGGTGACGTCTCAGCAGTGCCAGACCTCAGCGGTTTCGGTGTCGGCGGCTTCTGTGTTCCTAACGCCCAGCACGCAGTGCGTCAGGGCAAGCTACTGGCCAAGAACGTTACCGCCGCAATCCGTGGCGAAGGAATCAAGGAATACTTCCACAAGCCTCTAGGCGCCGTAGCTGGTCTCGGCATCGGTGTCGGTGTATTCCAATACAAGAAGCTAGCCATCACCGGCCTGCTCGCCTGGTTTATGCACCGCGGCTACCACGGCCTCGCAATTCCGATGTGGGAGCGCAAGATCCGCGTCGCCAGCGGTTGGGTCTGGAACCTAGTTCTTCGCCGCGACATCGTCGGCATTAGCGCCACCAAGGGCCCTCGATTACAGTTTGAGACCTACGCGTCCAAGCCGAAGAAATAATAAAGCTGAACGCCGAAGGTCCGAAGAAATTCGGACCTTTTTCGTTTAGGCCCCTTTAGCCCAATGGCAGAGGCAGACGACTTAAAATCGTCACAGTATGGGTTCGAGTCCCATAAGGGGCACTAGTAATTATTGAATTCAATTCCGTAGGGTGCCGCTGTTTGCGAAACCTTGGCGTTTGCAGCTAATGTTTTGAAGTCCCTCGCCAGCACCTTGACCGAAAACTGCCACTTGTTAGCTGGAGCTATGGTTACCCGAAGCGCGCGAACAGTAGGCGACCACTTGCTTTCCATAGGGAATCCCGCGTACGTGCCCATTGCGATCTGTTTCGGGCACGAGAACCATCCGTTTTGAATTCTGTAGTCCCAGTGTTTGGTTGAAATCTCTTCGAGAGCAGAAACGACTTCGAGGTAGTCCTCGGTTGAGTTGTAGCCGGGATTTCGGTTGAGGAATGCCTTCATGGCCGCGAGAAGATACTGCTTGGCATCCACGTATTTGAACTCGCAGGCAGACCGAGCCCAGCTTGCAAAATCGAAGAACACAAACGTGAAGTTGCAGGGCTTGTTGGTTATTTGCAGCGCAGGGTATTTGGCGCGCATCTTCTTGATCGCAGGTGCAGTCAAGTAACTGCCACCTTTGTCTTTTAGTGAATGTACGTAGCTCGACACTGCAGATTTCTGGCGCGAAATCTCTTGGCTTGCAAAAGCTGTAACCTGCGGTTTCCATGTGAGGGTGGCTGACGATGGAGCCTCAACTTCAACATCGTAAGGTACTGACCCAATGTCGCCAGCAAAGGCGCGGTCGGGAGTTAGAACAGTGACAGCCAACAAGAGACCGAAACTCACTTTGATGAGTGTTTCTCTAAAACTCAAACCAACCACCCCTTGTTTTACTTTGTGAAAACAGAAGTGAAGGTAACACAGGTTCTGCGTGTTCGCTGAGAGCGCGATGCTTTCAGCAATCGTTTTCGAGTTCGAGTCCTAGTCTTTAACTAAGACGCAAACGCGTCAGAAGGAGCAGTAATGGACATCGTCCTCTGGGTAATTCTTGGTGTTGTAGTTCTGGCCGGTCTTTGGCTTTGGAGCACATACAACGGTTTGGTCACTCTCAACGAGCGTGTTAGCGAAGCTTGGAGCGATATCACGGTTCAGCTCAAGCGCCGTGCCGACCTGATTCCTAACCTCGTTTCTACAGTGCAGGGTTACGCGACTCACGAGAAGTCGGTGTTCACCGATGTGACCGCCGCTCGGGCCGCAACGGTTTCTCCTGCAGCACTTGCTAGCCCGGCCGCTGCCGCCAAGGCTGAGAGCGGTCTGCAGTCGACTCTGAAGAGCCTTTTTGCCGTTGCCGAGGCTTACCCAGACTTGAAGGCAAACCAGGGCTTCTTAGACCTTCAGGCAGAGCTTGCCAACACCGAAGACAAGATCATGGCTTCTCGCCGGTTCTACAACGGTGGCGTTCGCGACTTCAACATCAAGATCAAGCAGTTCCCGCAGACCCTGTTTGTGGCAAAGCTCGGTTTCACTGTTCGTGAGTTCTTCGAGGTAGCCGACCAGGCCGCAATCGCTGAGCCACCACAGGTCAAGTTCTAGGAGCTTTATGTATTCGGCTATTGCCGCCAATAAGCGCAACACCATAATCATCGTTGGGCTGTTCATCGGTCTGATTGCCGGTGGTTCTCTCTGGTGGGGCTACTCGACGGGTAACGGTTCGAGCGCTTTGTTCATCGTCGGCTTTGCCGCGATCTACACCGTGTTTCAGTACTACATCTCGACTGGTCTCGCTGTTGCGATGAGCGGCGCTGTGCCGATTCAGAAGGGCGATAACCCTAGGCTCTGGAACATCGTCGAGAACATCGCCATTTCGCAGGGCATGCCTATGCCTCGGGTCTACGTGATTCCCGATGACGCTCCCAACGCCTTTGCGACCGGTAGAAAGCCAGACAAGGCCGTTGTTGCTGCAACCTCCGGGTTGCTTGCGATCATGGACGACAAAGAGCTCGAGGGCGTTATGGCTCACGAGATGGGTCACGTTCGCAATTACGACATTCGCGTTTCGGCTGTTGTCTTCGGTTTGGTTTCGGCCATCGGTGTTCTCGCCGACTTTGCGATTCGCATGAGCTTTTGGTCGAACAACTCTCGCAGCCGTGACGACAACGGCTTGGGTCTGGTGTTCTTGGTGGTTGGCATCGTCGGTAGCATCGTGGCCTTTCTCATCGGGCCACTGGTGACCGCTGCCGTTTCACGCCAGCGCGAATACCTAGCCGATGCAACCTCCGCCGAGATCACCCGTTACCCCGAAGGTTTGGCATCAGCCCTCGCGAAACTGGGTCAATACGGCAAGCCGTTGCGTCGCAAGTCTTCGAGTATGGCTCACATGTATATCGCCGACCCGGTCAAGCCGGGTTTGGTCGAGCGCGTCTTTTCGACTCACCCACCGATTCCAAAGCGAATCGAGCGCCTGCGCGCGATGGGCGGCAAGTTCTAGCCAAGAAGTTCGGCTAGGTTGCCCTTCGGTTCGATAATCGTTTGGTTTAGCCCTTGCCAGGTTTTCACGGTTTCTAGGTGCTTGGTCATTGCCTTGGCTAATTGCTGAACTTCGGAGTTTTTGAGTTCCGCTTCGTGCCAGCTGGCCTTCGCTAAGAGGTTTCCCGGCTTTCTATCGCTCTTGAGATCGATGCGTCCGACAAGTTTGCGATCATGCAAGATCGGGAGCGTGTAGTAGCCGAAGATGCGCTTAGGTTCGGGCGTGTAAATCTCGATCCGGTAGTTGAAGCCCCACATGCGTTCGATTCGGTCGCGGTTCCAGCAGACGGGGTCGAATGGGCTCAAAATCGTCGTCCTGGCGCCCTTGGTGTCGAGATTGTCTAGTTGCACGCCTTTGGCAACGTAGGCCGGCTCAAGCCAACCCTCGACCTTTATTTGCTCCAGTTCGCCCTTGTCGAGCAGGTTCTGCAGGATGTGTTTGTGGTTGACGGGTTTCATGCGATGCCAGTCGCAGAGATCGCGGTAGGTGGCAACTCCGAAAGCGGTGGCCGCCTGGAGCATTAGCTTTTCCTTGGCGGAGTCAGAGTCGGGGAGATGGTCGAGAATGTGTTGGGGGAGCACCTGTTCGGGCAGGGCATAGAGCCGCTTGAAGGAGTTTCGACCGGCTGAGACCAGTTCACCGACGAGGAACATGTATTCGAGTGCCCGCTTTTGATCGCTCCAACCCCACCAGCTGCCTTTTCGATCATTGGCTTCGGTTTCGAATTGGTTGGTTGACATAGGGCCGTTTGCCTTGAGCTGGTTGTGAATCTGCTCGACGAGTTTCTTCGACTCGGCCTTCATGCCCCACTTGTTTTCGTAGCGGTCGCGGTAGGCGTCCATGCGCCAGCGATACAGCGGCCAGTTCTCTAGGGGAATGATCGAGGCTTCGTGAGCCCAGTACTCGATGAGGGTTGGGTGAAAGCCGCCCATCAGGTCGTCGAGCTCGGATTTGGGGTAGTTGCCGAGGCGGCTGAATAGAGGTAGGTAGTGGGCACGTTCAAAAACGTTGACCGAATCGATTTGCAAAAGTCCAAGGCGCTGGACGACTTCGAGGACAGTCTTGTCTTTATCGGAGTCGACACCTAGTTGCCGAAGCGACAGGGCCGCGGCTTCACGCCTACTCAACTCTGGTGTCACGAGGTCCTTCACAAACTAAACTCTAATCAGCGTATTCAAAGCGAGGGACCATGACAAATCTGCCAGCCGCAAAGCTCACCGTCGAAGACTTCGAGCGAGCCGCCGCCATTGTGTCATCGGTCGCGCACGTTACCCCGGTGCTCCACTCAAACTTTCTAACGCAACTGACCGGTGTTGAGGTTTTGCTCAAGGCCGAAAACCTCCAGCGCACGGGCGCTTTCAAGATTCGTGGGGCATACCACCGCATGAGCAAGCTCACCGCGGCGGAGCGCAAGAAAGGTGTGGTTGCAGCCTCGGCCGGCAACCACGCACAGGGTGTTGCACTCGCCGCCAAAAAGCTGGGCATCAAGGCCACCATCTTCATGCCCGTCGGAGCATCGCTGCCAAAGTTTGACGCCACCAAAAACTATGGGGCCCAGGTAGTTCTCTCTGGTGAGGTGTTTTCGGAGACTCTGCATTCAGCCCAGGACTACGCCGCCAAAACGGGTGCAATCTTTATTCCGCCATACGACAACCTCGACGTGATTCTCGGACAGGGAACCGTAGGTCTCGAGGTTCTCGATCAGGTACCTGACGTCAAGAACGTGATAGTTGCAATCGGCGGCGGCGGGTTGGCTGCAGGTGTGGCTACCTACCTCAAGGCTGCGCTTGGCAAAGACGTGAAAATTTGGGGAGTTCAAGCAGAAAACGCTTCCTCCTACGTCACATCGCTTCGAGAGGGAAAGCCAACCGAGGTCAAGACCAAGAGGACAATCGCCGACGGCATCGCGGTTGCCAAGCCTGGCAAGATTCCGTTTGCTTTGATTCAGCAAAACATCCATCGCGTGGTCACCGTCAACGACGACCAAATTGCGCAGGCGATAGTTGCGCTCAGCGAGCGTTCCAAGCAGATTGTCGAACCAGCCGGCGCGGTTGGCGTCGCCGCTCTGATGTCTGGCGCTATCAAGCCGAGGGGTAAGACCGTTGTCGTGCTCTGCGGTGGAAACATTGACCCGCTGCTGATGCAAAAGGTGATCGGTCACGGATTGTCGGCCTCCGAGCGCTACACGACCATTATTCTGATGCTTCCCGACCGACCTGGTCAGTTGGGGAAGGCCGCCGATGCTGTGGCATCGGCCCAGGGCAACGTCGTCGAGGTTTTGCATACTCGCCACGGCAAGGATCTAGACATCGGCGAGGTCGAACTGCGCTTGAGCGTTGAGACCAGCGGTCACGAGCATCGCGTGCGCGTCTTGCAAGCGCTAAAAGACGCTGGCTTTCAAGCCAAAATCGAATAGCTCTAGCCGGTAAAGGTTTTTACCGCGAGGATCTTGACCTCGAACTCGCGACCGTTAGGTGCGAGATAACTCAGTTCGTCGCCAACCTTAGCTCCCATGATTGCTTCGCCAATCGGGCTGTCCGGGGTGTAAACCGTGGTGTCGGCATCGGCCATCTCGGCGGAGCCAAGCAGGAACGTCTGTTCCTTGCCATTCAACGTAAGGGTAACCAAGGTTCCCTGCTCGACGATTCCGTGCGACTGTGGAGCCTCACCAACAACCGAGTAGGCCAGAATCTCTTCGATCCGGTTGATTCGCCCCTCGATGCGTCCCTGCTCGTCCTTGGCGGCGTGGTAGCCCCCGTTTTCTTTGAGGTCGCCCTCTTCGCGAGCCTCCTGAATCACCTTGGCAATGCGAACTCGCTCGACGACCAGCAGGTTCTCGAGCTCGACGGCCAAACGGTCGTAGGCCTCCTGGGTCAGCCAGGTTTGGTGTTCAGACATAGTGATACCTCAGTGATTTAGGGGATGATGCAAGTTTATTTGAGCGAACAGCTTTCGACCACAACGCTGGACGCTTTTGCGACGGTATTGATTTCGATTTGAGTCGATTTTTCTTGCTCGCCGGCGAACCTGGTGTCAAATTCCTTGAAGCCGACTATCGCATATGAGTCGTCCAGCGCCTTGGCTGTGCAGTGGATCACTCCGGTGACTACGCCACCGCTCATCTTCAGCTTCGCGACGATTCTGGTGTCGGTGTGCTGAGAGTAGGCAATCGAATCACCCGAGAAGCTCGCGTGCTCTGCGGGGGTGAAGAAGTTGACGCTCAAAGCCCAACCGAAGAAGACGACGGCAAGCGAAACCGCGAGCGTGATTACGTTGCGTCTTGAGTTGCGTTTGTTTCTGCCGTAGCGGGCGTCGAGATCGGTCACGTATCAAGGGTAGCGGGCATAATTGGGTTATGAACTCTTTGCTGCTTGCCGCAACAACCGCTCCAATCGACGACCCGACGCAGACTTTTTACAGCCCAGGGGTTTTGGGGTTTATCTTCACTTTTGGGCTAGCCGCAATCGTAATCTTCCTGATCTTCGACATGGTTCGCAGGATGCGTCGCGTGCGTTACCGCGAAGAGATCAAGGCGAAGCTAGCCGCCGAGGCTGCCAACAGCGGGGCTAAGCGCAATAAGTAAGCAGGCCGCCCAGTGGCTCATGAAAGCTAGGACTGTCAGGCTGTGGAAGATCTCGTGAAAACCAAAGGTTCCCGGTAGCGGATTGGGCTTCTTTAGCCCGTAAACCACGGCACCAATCGTGTAGCAAAGCCCACCGGCCAGAATCAGAATCATCATCGGGGTGTTCGCGGCGAAGAATTGCCCTAGGAACCCCAGAGCCACCCAGCCCATCGAGACGTATATAGGCACGTAGAGCCAGCGCGGTGCGGTGATCCAGAAAACTCTGAAACCGATGCCGAGAATCGCGGTGCCCCAAATGGTTATGAGTAACGGAACCCCAAGGTCCTTTGGCAGCGCGAGAACCGTTATCGGCGTGTAGCTACCCGCAATCAGTAAGAAGATGTTGGCGTGATCGATTCGCTTGAGCGCAACCTTAACCTTGGGGCTCCAGTTGAAGCGGTGGTACAGCGCAGAGTTTCCAAACAGCAAAAATGAGGAGGCGAAGAAGACTGCCGAGGCTACTTTTGCGGGGACGCCGTGGGCGAGAACGATCAGGACGATTCCCCCGGCAATCACCAGTGGTAAGACGCCGGTGTGAATCCACCCGCGCCAACTCGGCTTCTTCTCTTCAGGCTCTCTATAGCCAGAGGTGATCGGCAGGCTCATAGTAGTAGCCTATCCCTGTGCGAAACCTTCTATATCGGCTGTATGAGCGATCACTTGAAAACTCGCTCACTCTCGAGGACCTCCCGCGCCACATCGGCGTGATTCTCGACGGCAATCGCCGCTGGGCCGAGCGCAAGCCAGGCACGACCACCGCTCACGGTCACGCAGCCGGCGCTGCCAAGGTAATCGAGTTCCTCGGCTGGTGCCAAGACATCGGCGTGAATGTTGCCACCCTCTACCTGCTATCCACCGACAACCTGACCAAGCGCGGCTCCACCGAACTGGGCGAACTCATGGATGTCATCGGCACCCTCTCGGGTGATCTGGCGGCGTCCGAGTCTTTCAAGCTTCAACTCGTCGGCGACCGCGAAAGCCTGCCCAAAGAGCTTCTGAAGAAACTCGAGGACGCCGAGAAGGCGAGCAAGAAGGCGACCGGACTTCATGTGAACCTCGCGGTCGGCTACGGAGGCCGCAAAGAGATCGCAGACGCCATGCGTTTGATCCTGAAAAAACACGCCAAGGCCGGCACGAGCGTTGAGGCGCTCGCCGACCTGCTAACCCCGGAACTGATCACCGAACACCTTTATACGGTCGGCCAGCCAGACCCCGATTTGGTCATTCGAACCTCGGGTGAACAGCGCCTCTCGGGCTTCTTGCTCTGGCAGAGTGCCAACTCCGAGTTCTACTTCGAAGAAGCTCTCTGGCCCGACTTTAGGCGCGTCGACTTCCTTCGAGCAATCCGCGCCTTCGAGCGCAGACACCGCCGTTTCGGCGCTTAGGTGAAGCGCAGGTTACGAAACACGCATTCGGGCGTGTCGCTCTAATTCCGTCTCGCTGTTTAGGCATATAGTCGCTACAAGCCTTCAATAAAGGAGCATGTGTGACTAAAGCCACCACCGCCCAAAAGTCCGCTTCAAGCGCGAAGGCAGGTGAAAAGCTTCGGACATACATCCTCGACACTTCGGTTCTTCTGAGCGACCCAAAGGCACTGTTCCGGTTCAAAGAACAATCCGTGGTCATACCGATCATCGTCATCAACGAACTTGAGAAGAAGCGTCACGACCCCGAGATCGGTTATTTTGCGCGCCAGACCCTGCGGTTTCTCGACGACCTGAGAAGCAAGCACGAACGCCTCGACTTCCCTATCGAAGTCGGCGAGGGAGGAACCCTCAGGGTCGAGCTCAACCACATCGACCAGACGGTTCTCCCGGTCGGGTTCCAGCTAGGCGACAACGACTCGAGGATCCTCGCCGTCGCGTTCAACCTCGCCAACGAAGGCAACGACGTCACGGTCGTCTCGCAAGACCTACCGATGCGCGTCAAGGTCGCCGCCCTCGGCATGCGCGCCGAGGAGTATCGCAACAACATGGCGGTCGACTCCGGCTGGACAGGCGTTGCCGAACTCGGCATTTCTCCAGAAGAGATGTCGAAGTTCTACGACGAAGAGACCCTCAAGACCAAAGAGGTCAAAGACATGGCAGCCAACACCGGGCTGATTGTCTCCTCGGCACGTGGCCAAGCCCTCGGGCGCGTTACCCCAGAAAAGACAGTCAAGCTGGTTCGCGGCGACCGCGACGTCTTCGGTGTTCACGGCCGCAGTGCCGAACAGCGCCTCGCCATAGACCTCCTGCTAGACCCTGAGGTAGGCATCGTGAGCCTCGGTGGACGCGCTGGTACAGGTAAGTCAGCCCTCGCCCTCTGCGCCGCCCTAGAGGCAGTTCTCGAGCGCAGAGCCCACAAGAAGATCATGGTGTTCCGCCCGATCTATGCCGTCGGCGGCCAAGACATCGGTTTCTTGCCAGGCACCGAAAACGAAAAGATGAACCCCTGGGGTCAGGCGATCTTCGACACCCTCGGAGCGCTCGTCTCTAAAGAGGTCATCGACCACGTTGTCGAACGCGGAATCCTCGAGGTTCTGCCGCTCACCCACATTCGCGGACGCTCACTCCACGACGCATTTGTGATCGTCGACGAGGCGCAATCACTAGAGCGCAACGTCCTGCTCACGGTTCTCAGCCGCATCGGCCAAAACTCGAAGGTCGTGCTAACCCACGACGTCGCCCAGCGCGACAACCTTCGAGTCGGCCGCCACGACGGCATCGCCGCAGTTATTGAAGCACTAAAGGGTCAGAGCCTCTTCGGACACATCACCCTCACCCGCTCTGAGCGCTCGGCCATTGCTGCGCTGGTCACGGACCTGCTAGATAATTAGTCTCATGACGAACGCAGAGATTCAGAACCTGATCGATGACTACTTCGAAGTCATTCACGCGCAAGACATGGAGCTGTTCGACCGTGTCTTTCATCCGAGCTGCTGCCTATACAGCGCACAGGGCGGCGAGTTGGTTCTTCGCCCATACGTGGTCTATCGCGAGCAGGTAGCAAACAGGCAGTCGCCTAAAGAGCTCGGCAACACCCGACGCGATCAGGTTTTGATGATCGATCAGATCTCCGACACCCTCGCCCTTGTTCGCGTCCAGCTAGAAATGTTCGGGGCAGTCATGCAGGACTACCTAAACATCGTCTACCTAGACGGTAAGTGGGTCGTCATGGCAAAGATGTATGAGCGCGTCGGTGACGCAGCCTAAAGCACTTACCAAAACCAAGGTCGCAGGAGTTCTAGCGCTCGCCGGCCTAGCCGTCGCCTACGTCGAGCTCGTTCCAAATCAACTCTGGCTCAAGTGCCCGATCCACTCGACGACAGGTATCTATTGCCCGGGTTGCGGCGGTCAACGCTGGTTAGCGTCGCTGTTGCACGGCGACTTCGTTGCCGCCTGGAACTACAACCAGTTACTCAGCCTCAGCCCACTGCTAGCAATCGCCTATTACCTAATCGCCAAGGCGAAGCCCGGTAAGCGCACTCACATAATCCTTATCTCCATTCTCCTTGCGCTGATTATTGCTTTTGTGGTTTGGCGCAATTTGCCGACACAAGCCGCATTCTTAAATTAGTAGCTGGGGATAACTTATCTGGGCTGTGGTCTTCGCGCTTAGCCTTGCCAAATGTTTGAGCTGCTCGGCGCTGCCTACCTCGCGATTTTTTCGATTCCATTAGCCATAATCGACGTCCGTGAGCGCCGGCTGCCAAACAAGATCACTCTTCCAGCGATAGGGGTGACCCTTCTTGGCCTCCTACTCGCAAACGAGTGGCAAAGGGTGGGAGTTGCTCTTATTTGTGGGGGAGCTTTGTTTGCCATAGGTACTGGGTTGAGCTTCAAAGGCTGGATTGGCATGGGTGACGTAAAACTTCTCGTTCCCATTGGCCTCACACTTGGTTGGTTTGGTTGGGAACTACTGGCATTAGCGCTCGGCGCGACCTTTGCGCTTGCGGGGGCATTCGTCCTGGTGCGAATGGCGATGCAAAAGATAACGGCCTCAAGCACAATTGCGCTCGGGCCGTTTCTTTTAATGGGCTTTTGGGCGGCGGTTATTCCGCAGGTTTGGTCATCGATAGCACGTTGAGTGCCTTGTCGAGCTGCTCCATGGTCAGCTTTTCGCCGTCTACATAGCCGAGCTCGATGGTTGCTTCGCGAACGGTTAGACCCTTCTTGACGGCGTGCTTGGCGATCTTGGCTGCCGCTTCGTAGCCGATGTACTTGTTGAGCGGGGTGACGATGCTTGGGCTCGACTCGGCAAGCGCTAGAGAGCGCTCGACGTTGGCTTCGAGGCCCTTGACGGTCTTGTCGGCCAGTAGTCGCAGAGAGTTGCTGAGAAGTCGAATGCTTTCAAGCAGTGCGTTGCCCATGACCGGGATCGCCACGTTGAGTTCAAAGTTGCCTGACGCACCGGCCCAAGCCACCGTTGAGTCGTTGCCGATAACTCTGGCACAGACCATCATGACGGCTTCAGGAATAACCGGGTTGACCTTGCCGGGCATGATGCTCGAGCCTGGCTGGAGGTCGGGGATATTCAGTTCGCCAAGGCCGGCGTTAGGGCCTGAGCCCATCCAGCGGAGGTCGTTGTTGATCTTGGTCAGGCTGACGGCCAGGACGCGCAGGGCGCCGGACGCCTCGACTAGGGCATCGCGCGCACCCTGAGCTTCGAAGTGGTTGCGAGCTTCGGTGATCGGCAGTCCGGTTTCTTTGGCGAGTAGGCGAATAACCTCTTGCGGGAATCCTTTAGGAGTGTTGATTCCCGTGCCAACGGCTGTTCCACCAAGTGGAACCTCGGCAACTCGGCCAATGGTGCTCTCGACTCGTTCAATTGCGTAGCGAATCTGGGCTGCGTATCCGCCAAATTCCTGACCCAGGGTGACCGGGGTGGCGTCCATGAGGTGGGTGCGACCGGCTTTGACAACCGACTTCCAGAGCTCAGCCTTTTCTTCGAGCGCCTTGGCCAGGTGATCGAGGGCAGGTAGTAGGTCGTGAATCAATGCCGCGGTGACGGCAACGTGGACGCTGGTTGGGAACACGTCGTTCGAAGACTGACTGGCGTTTACGTGGTCGTTCGGGTGAACCTCCGAGCCGAGAATCTTGCTTGCCAGGTTGGCCAGAACCTCGTTCATGTTCATGTTCGAAGATGTGCCAGAACCGGTCTGGAAGATGTCGACCGGGAACTCGCCGTCGTGGTTGCCGGCAGCTACCGAATCGGCTGCTTTCGAGATGGCTTCGGCGATTTTGCCGTCTAGTACGCCCAGAGTTGCGTTGGCGTGAGCGGCTGCCTTCTTAATCCGGGCCAGAGCGGCGATGTGAGCGCGCTCAAGGGTTGTTCCACTGATCGGAAAGTTCTCGACCGCACGCTGGGTTTGGGCGCTGTACAGGGCGTTTGCGGGTACTTTGACCTCGCCCATGGTGTCGTGTTCGATGCGATATTCCACTTTGAAACCTTTCGGAACTAGTTGATGTCGCCGATTATTACTATCGGGTGAATTTCGCCCAAAGTCAGTCGGTAGTTTGCGCCGACGACACCCAATTTACCCGCCTTTACGGCGTTGGCCAGCAGGGTAGAGCGACCGAGTAGTTCGCTGATGGTGTCTTGGATATGAAGTTCGGTGATGTCGTCGATGTCGAACTTGCCATCGCGGTTAGCTTGCTCGACGGTTGGCTGGATCCGCGAGACCAGGTTGTGGATGAACTCACCCTGCGAAACCAACGTTCCCTCGGTCGAGTTGATGGTTGCCTGGATCGCTCCGCAGTTGTCGTGGCCGAGCACGAGGATCAGCGGGGTGCCGAGAACTTCGACGCTGTATTCGAGCGAGCCAATGATGGTTTCGGCTAGGACCTGACCGGCGTTGCGAACTACAAAAAGATCACCTAGACCGACGTCGAAGATGATCTCGGCGCTGAGGCGGCTGTCTGAGCAGCCGAAAAGTGCCGCGAAAGGTTTTTGTTGCTCGGCAATGGCGGTTCTGCGGTCGGCGTCCTGGTTTGGGTGTTCGCGACTTTCGTTCACAAAACGACGATTTCCGGCTTGCAGCGCTGTCCAGGCTTCGCGCGGGGTTTGAGGTCTCTGATTAGTCATTTGGTTTCACCTTCTGCAGCTTGAAGTCGATGGACGTTGCAAGGTATTCGAATTCGGTCTTGGTCGCGGTTCCGTAGAGCAGCACGAAGTCGTCTCTGTTCACTGTCATGACCGCAATGTAGTCCATGCTCTTTGCGGGGTCGTGGACCGTTTCTGAGGTGTAGATGTCCCAGGTCCGGTAACCAACGGGTATTGCACCGGTGAGCTTGGTGCCCTGAAGTTTTAGCGCCAACCAGGTTGGGTTTGCGTGGAAGGCCTCGATCAGACCGACGTATTGGTTGGTTGGGCTTACGAAACCGGCTTCAAAGGTCGGCACCGCATCGGTAGTGCCATCGTTCCACTCAGCGTGGTTTGACCACCAACCGGCCGGCAGGTCGGGGGTGACGATGATCTCGTTGGAAGTAATGGCTGCTTGTTTGGCGATACTCACGACATCGACGTGCTGAATCTTGCTGGTGTCGTCTCTCGGAACCATCAAAACGATGGCTAGGACAAGTCCTAGGGTTGCCAGCAACGACAGGGCGAGGTTTATGACTGTTTGTCTAGCTCGGCGCTGCGCTGCTGCGTCACTCACTCGGAGGTTTCCTTGAGGGTTTTTTCGATCTTGGCGCGGGCGCCCGAAAGCAGCGCCTCGCAGTGCTTGGCGAGGGCTTCGCCGCGCTGCCACAGGGTCATGCTCTCTTCGAGCGTCACGCTGCCGGCCTCGAGTTCGTTCAGAACACGGGTCAGCTCGTCGCGAGCCTGCTCGTAGCTAAGCTCTGCGATGTCGTTCTTTTTCTCGGCCATTTGCTCTCCAGTTTAATCGTTTGCGGTGGCTTCGAGCTCGCCCTTGGCGAGTCGAATGTTCAGTTTTTGCTTAGGTTTCACTTTGGCGGGGTCTTGAATCACGCGGCCGGCTTCGTCACGAACCACCGAATAGCCTCGATCTAGGACTCCCTGAGGAGACAGCGAGCGAAGCACTCCGCGATCGGCCTCGAGTTTCGCCTCGGCTCGGTCGAGCTGCAGAACCAGTTCGCCGCGAAGTTCGTCTACCGCTCGCTCGAGTTCACCGGTCTTCTCGTCGATGAAACCAAACGGGTTCGCCATGATCGGCCGGGTGCGAATCTGGATGATCAGGTTGCTCTGGTTGTGAATGAAGAACGCGATGCGGTTCACCATGCGAGCCAGGGCGTCTTCGATGCCAGCTCGCTCTTGCGCAACATCTGGCACGACTCGCTTAGCGGCGTCGGTCGGTGTTGAGGCGCGAAGGTCGGCGACTAGGTCGAGTAGCGGGCTGTCGTTTTCGTGGCCGATGGCCGAGACGATCGGGGTCTTGGCCGCAGCCGCCGCACGAACCAGCGCTTCGTCGCTAAACACGATCAGGTCTAAGAAGGCACCGCCACCGCGCGCGATGATGATGACATCGACCTCTGGGTCGGCGTCCAGGGTCTGAATCGCCTTGATCACGGCAGGGGGAGCGGCTTCGCCCTGAACCGGGGTGTTGATGATTTCGAACTGGACGCCGGGCCAACGAAGGCGAGCGTTTTCTAGGACGTCCTTTTCGGCGTCCGAGTTTTTGCCGGTGATTAGGCCGACCTTGCGCGGTAGGAACGGTAGCGGCTGGCGCTTGGAGGCATCGATTACGCCCTCGGCGATGAGTTTTTGCTTGAGCTGCTCTAGTTTGGCCAGCAGATCGCCCAAGCCAACCTTGCGAATGCTGGTCACCTTGAGCGAAAGCTTGCCGTTGGGAACGTAGTAGTCCATCTGGCCAGAGACGATGACGCGGTCGCCGTCGGCAAATGAATCGGTGGTGGCGTTCAAAACTCCCGCAAAAATCACGAGTTCGATGCTCGAAGCGCCGTCGAGGTCTTTTAGTGCCGGGTAGACGTGGCCCGAGTAATTCGGCTTGAATCGTACAAGTTCGCCCTCAACGTAGGCGGTTGGCCACTTGCGAATCGCGGTGGCTACGCGCTCTGAAAACTCGCGAACCGAATACGGCCGGTCTTCACCTGCAAGCGCCTGCTCTGTCATTGGTCTGCCCCGCTTAGAATTGCCTTGTGGCTGAGAACAATGGTAACCCGAGCGACCGACAAGGCCGCGTCCTTCTCGCGTCTCCGCGAGGCTACTGCGCCGGCGTCGATCGCGCGGTAATCGCTGTCGAAAAGGCACTGGATCACTACGGCTCGCCGGTTTACGTTCGCAAGCAGATTGTTCACAACAAGCACGTCGTTTCTTCGCTCGAGGCTAGAGGCGCAATTTTCGTTGACGAGGTCGACGAGGTTCCTATCGGCTCAACGCTGGTATTCAGCGCCCACGGTGTCTCGCCGATGGTTGTCGCCGCAGCCGACGCCCGTGGTCTCAACACCATCGACGCAACCTGCCCGCTGGTCACCAAGGTTCACCGCGAGGTTCAGCGCTTCGCCAAAGAGGATTACGACATTTTGCTGATCGGCCACGAAGGCCACGAAGAGGTCGAAGGCACAGCGGGCGAAGCCCCAGATATTGTTCAGGTCGTAGACGAAGACATCGACAACGTCGTGGTTCGCAACCCAGAAAAGCTCGTTTGGCTCTCGCAAACCACCCTGTCGGTCGACGAAACCATGGAAACCGTGAACCGCCTCAAGGCAAAGTTTCCAACCCTTCAGGCTCCACCGAGCGACGACATTTGCTACGCCACCCAAAACCGCCAGGTTGCCATCAAGAAGGTCGGCGCTCAGAGCGATCTCGTCATCGTGGTCGGTTCGGCAAACTCATCTAACACGGTCCGGCTCGTTGAGGTTGCTCTTCAGGCAGGAGCCAAGGCTTCTTACCGCGTGGACTTCGCCAGCGAGATGGAAGACGCTTGGTTCGAGGGCGTGGCAACGGTTGGCGTCTCTTCTGGCGCATCTGTTCCGGAAGAACTCGTCGAAGACGTCCTAGCCGATCTAGCCAATCGCGGCTTCGGCGATGTCGAAATCGTTCAGACCGCCGAAGAGGACATTCAGTTCTCGCTGCCTAAGGAACTTCGCAAAGACCTAAAGGCCGCCGGCGAGAACACCGAAAATAAAGAAAAGCGTTAGTTTTTAAAGTTCGTTTCTTTCACCACGCGGCCATCTCTCGAGTAGGTAGTCCAAAGCCCGACTTGCTTGTCTAGATCAAAAGTGCCCGATCGCATAAGTGAGCCATCCTTGCGATAAAACTCCCAGTAGCCGTGCATTTTGCCGTCCTTGTATTCCCCTTTAAAGCGAGGAAGCCCATTCTCATAGAACGGGCTTCCTGCAGACATCTGATTTCCTTAGGCGGTCTTTGACTTGCCAGCCGAGCCGAGCTCACGAGCTGCTTCAACAACTCGCTCCGACATTCCGGCCTCGCCAACCTTGCCCCAAGCGCGTGGGTCGTAAGCCTTCTTGTTGCCAACCTCGCCGTCGACTTTGAGCACACCGTCGTAGTTCTGGAACATGTGAGCCGCTATTGGGCGAGTGAATGCGTACTGCAGGTCGGTGTCGATGTTCATCTTGATGACACCGTGGCTAACCGCCTCGGCGATTTCTTCAGGGGTCGAGCCCGAACCGCCGTGGAAGACGAGGTCGAAAGGCTTGTCGACGCCGTACTTGGCTCCAACAACCTTCTGAATCTCGCCAAGGAGTTCTGGGCGCAGCTTCACGTTGCCAGGCTTGTAAACCCCGTGGACGTTGCCAAAGGTGAGCGCTGCCATGTAGCGACCGTTCTCGCCAAGACCGAGAGCCTCGACAGTCAATAGACCGTCTTCAGGGGTGGTGTAAAGGTGCTCACCCATGCCGCCTTCAACGCCGTCTTCTTCGCCGCCGACAACACCGATCTCAACCTCGAGCACCGAACCGACAGAGCTGGTCAGCTTCAGCATCTCTTTGGCGATTTCTAGGTTTTCGGTCAGTGATACGGCCGAGCCGTCCCACATGTGTGAGTTGAAGAGTGCGTCCTCGCCGTTGCGAACACGCTCCTTCGAAATTTCGATTAGCGGCCTGACGAGCTTGTCGAGCTGGTCTTTTGCGCAGTGGTCGGTGTGCAGGGCGATGGTGATTCCGTAGTTCTTCGAAACCTCACGAGCGAAGGCTGCCATGGCAGCGGCTCCCGAAGCCATGTTCTTGATGGTTGGGCCCGACCAGTAGTCGCCACCGCCGGTGGTCACCTGGATGATGCCGTCTGAGCCAGCTGCTTGAAGGCCAGCGAGAGCGGCGTTTAGGGTCTGTGATGAAGAGACGTTGATGGCTGGGTAGGCAAAGCCACCCTGCTTGGCGCGATCAAGCATTTCAAGATACTGATCAGGTGTTGCTACTGGCATGCCACTACTCCTAGGGACTCTTCGTTGGGGGTTACCTAGAATGTTACCAACATGAGCCTCGCAGACGCCGAACAGCCGACCCTAGATTTACTTGCCGCAACACTTGCCGCGGTGAGTAACTGCTGGCCGTTGGTAGGCGTCGGCGACAAGGACGCACTCGACAAGGCCGCCGTCGACGCGATGCGCTATTCGCTCAACCTTGCCGAAATCGGTGGAGTCGTGGTGATCGGTGAGGGTGAAAAAGATGATGCCCCGATGCTATTCAACGGCGAAAAGCTCGGCCTGAATGAAACGGCCGACTGGGACATCGCGGTTGATCCCGTAGATGGAACCAAACTGGCGGCGCTCGGCGTGCCCGGTGCTGTCTCGGTAATTGCCGCTTCACCACGAGGCACAATGCTCGATTGCCACGAGGTTTACTACATGAAAAAGATTGTCAGTGGGCCAGTTGGCGTTGGGCTTCTCGACATCGACTACTCGGTTGAGCAAAACATTCGGCTACTAGCTAAAGCCACCGGACGTGAGGTCGAAGACATCTCGGTCGCGGTAATCAACAAACCCCGCAACGCTCAGGTGATCAAAGATGTCGAGGCCACCGGTGCAACATGGGTGAGGTTCGAAGAAGGTGACATTGCGCACGCAGTTGCGGCAGCAATTATCGGCACCGGAATCGATCTCCTTCTTGGAGTGGGCGGTGCACCTGAGGGAGTTGTCACCGCCTGCGCTATCCGGGCGCTTAGAGGCTTCATGCAGGGCGTCCTCGCACCTCAAACTCCCGACGAGATCGAGCGAGCGTTGATGGCCGGGCTACCGATTAGCAAAAAACTTGAACTCGAAGATCTAGTCTCCGGTGATCGACAGATTTTCGTGATGACCGGCATTACCGATTCACCGCTTGTCGATGGAGTTCGCACGGATGGCGAGAAAGCGGTTATCCAGAGCCTGATTATCGACAGCGATCTACCCGATATCCGTCGAGTAGACCTTAGCGTCGAAGGCTAATGGTTGTGCTGAAAGACTGCCGGCTCTTCTAGTAGCGCCGAGCGATCTGGCTCTGAGGTGACCGAAGACGATGGCATGCCATCTAGGTTTTCGAGGCCGGACGAAGGCTGGGTCACTGCGATAGCGCCCCACTGAACAGCCGTGCCAACACCCTTAGGAACGTCATAACCGATGTCGTCGGCAGCTGCTGGGCGAGTGTCGGCGGCAACGGCAGAAAGGAACCCCGCCATTGTTGCATCGCCGGCGCCAACTGTGTTGATTACCTTGACAGGTGGTGTGCGGGCGGCCCACTGCTGCGTTCTAGTAACGGCAATCATGCCGTCGGCGCCAAGAGAAGCGAGGACGCATTCGATTCCGTGCTCGCAGAGTTGACGGGCGGCGTCAATAACGTCGCCAACGGTTTTCAGAGTTCGGCCAACGGCGGATGCCAGTTCTTCGGCGTTCGGCTTGATCACAGCAGCCAAACCGCGGCGAGCCCAGTAGTTCAGTGGCTCACCAGAGGTGTCTAGCGCCACGCGAACGCCCATGTCTTTCATAGCCGTGAATATAGGCTCAAGGTCTACATAGCTACCACCAGATTTGTAAACCGGAAGAGCGCCAGCGATCACCAACCACTTGGCATTGTTCTCTTTGACTGTCGCGACTGTCAGTGCCACAACCGACTTCCAGTCTTCTTCAGATAGCGGCCGAGGAGCCTCGTTGACCTTTGTGGTCGGGCCATCTTTCTCGACGATTGTGGTTGAGACGCGAAGAGTGCCTTCGACCCAGAGCGGAATCAAGAAGCTTGAAGAGTGAGTGCGGTCGAGCACACCTGGGTCGGCATTACCAATTGGTACGACGCCAGGAGCCTGGAAACCTGCAAGGTGTAGCCCGCGAGCTACGTTGATTCCCTTACCAGCGAGCTCTTCGGCAACCGAGTCTGCTCGGTTCACGCCACCTTCATCGAGGTTGTGAACGAAGTAGGTTCGGTCGAGTGTAGGGGCTGGAGTGAGTGTGACGATGGGCGACCCAGTCATGCGTTCTCCCTGTGCGGCGTTAGTGGATTTTGACTCCGGACTACATCGTCCAGCACATCAAAAGTATAACCGCAGGGGCTATTCCTCGTCTTCCACAATCTCCGCATCGATGGCTGAGGCCTCGAGTTCGGGCTTGGTGAAAATGGTCGTGTTCTCAACCAATCCGCCGATTTGCGGTATCTCGGTCTGGCCAAATTGGGTGGCGTCGATTGCGTTTGCCTCGCGAGCCGTTGTCAGAAGGTTGCGCTCGAGCGAGCTAGCGAACTTGTTGTAGTTGCCAACGGCGCCGTCAAGCGACTTGCCAAGGGCGCTCGCGTGCTTCGCGACCACCGCGATGCGGGCGTAGAGGTCCTTGCCCAGCTTGATCACGTTGGCCAGTGCCTTCTCGTTAGCTTCTTGCTGCCAGATGAACGTGATGGTCTTCAGTACAGAGAACAGACTGACCGGCGAGGCAATAGCCACACCCTGTTTGAACGAATAGTCCAACAACGAAGGGTCGGCCTGCAACGCAGCTGATAAGAGAGACTCGGAAGGAATAAAGGCGATGACGAATGGAGCTGCATCGGCGTAAGACTCCCAATACTTCTTGTCGCCCAAAGCCTTGATGTGGCTCTTCACGGCATCGCTGTGCTTCTTCAGAAGGGCGTCTCGTCTTGCGAGTTCTTCTGGCGAACCCAGGTCGCTGATGGCCGATGCCTCCATGTAGGCATCGAACGGCACCTTGGAGTCGATGAGAATCTGCTTGTTGCCAGGCAAAAGAATGGTCACGTCTGGTCGCTTGCTGCCGCCTTCGACCCCCTGTTGTTCGATGAAGTCAGCAATGTTGATTAGCCCGGCTTCTTCAATAAGGCGCCGAAGTTGGGTCTCACCCCAGACGCCACGCATCTGGTTGTCACTCATGGCCTTTGCTAGGGTCTCGGTCTGTTTCCCTAGGGACGCAGAGGTTCGGATCGACTCTTCCAGTTGCTGCTTAATTGACCCGTACTGAGTGTTGCGCTGGGTCTCGAGCTCGTCAACCTTGGTGCGCATCTGGTCAAGTGACGCCTTGATCGGTGTCAGGGTCTGAAGGAGAGTGCTTTCATTGCGGTCGCGTTCGTCGCGCTCTAGGCGCTCCCGCTTTGCTTCGGCCAGCTGTTCATTGAGTAAGCGAACGGCCGAGTCGTCAGACGCAACGGTCTTGACTCTCGATTTGCCAATAAAGAAGCCCAGAACCGAGCCAACGATGATGCCAACGATGAGATACGTAAAGAAGTCCATGACCAAACTCTGCCAGCAACTACCGACATTTTTGGGACAAAGTCACCGTCATCGTCGTCCAAGTAACGACCAATAAACCAGCCCGAAGGCACGCAAACCAAAATAATAAAAATGATGTCTAGATCCATGTCACTACCTTGGCATGCGGGTGCGACTTTTTAGTTGAGAGACTTCACCAGCTGGTTAGCCGAAGCCAAAAGTGCAACCAGATCTTCGGCCCCTTGACGTTTTGCCGCGTGAATCATGATTCGAGCACAAGCATCGGCATCGGCAAGTGCATCGTGGTGGTCGAACTCTTCGTGACCGATCGCATAGGCCACCGCATTCAGCCGGTATGACTCGAGGTGGTAGACCTTTCGCGAAACCAAAAGCGAACAACCGTAGTGAATCTTCGGCAACTCAAAGCTGATCGCATCGGCAGATGACTTCAGAACTCCCATGTCGAACGAAGCATTGTGGGCAATCAGAACATCACCCTCAATGAACTGAAGCATCAACGGAAGGATCTCGCTCCAGGTGTGGCCGTCTTCGACATCCGAACGCTTGATACCGTGAATCCGAATGTTGGCATCTTGAAACCAGTCGTGAGGTTGCGGAGGCATAAAACTCGCCATGAATTCGTCCACGATTTGACCGTCTCGAACCTTCACCAAACCAACCGCGCAGGGCGAAGCCGGCGAGTTGTTCGCCGTTTCAAAGTCGATGGTGGTGAAGTCCAGAGGCATAGGTCAATTAAACTCTTGAAATGGCTCTAACTATCGGTATCGTCGGTCTCCCTAACGTAGGCAAGTCGACCCTCTTCAATGCACTGACCAAAAACAACGTTCTTGCGGCTAACTATCCGTTCGCAACGATTGAGCCAAATGTCGGTGTGGTGAACCTGCCAGACCCACGACTCAACCGTCTCGCCGAGATTTTCGGCTCTGAGCGGTTGCTGCCAGCTCCCGTCTCTTTCGTCGACATCGCAGGCATCGTCCGAGGTGCTTCTGAGGGTGAGGGTCTCGGCAACCAGTTCCTGGCCAATATTCGTGAAGCCGACGCCATCGCGCAGGTGGTTCGTGGTTTCAGCGATCCAGATGTCATTCACGTCGAAGGCAAGGTGGACGCGTCGAGCGACATCGAAACCATCAACACCGAGTTGGCGCTCGCCGACATCCAAACCCTCGAGAAGGCGCGCAACCGAATCGAGAAGGAGGTCAAGGGCAAGAAGATGGAACCCATCGCCCTTGAAACCGTTGACGCAGCTCTGAGGGTGCTCAACGAAGGCAAGCCGCTTAGCGCTTCAAGCATCGATCTTGAGCCGATCAAAGAACTTGGTCTCCTGACCGCCAAGAAGATTCTCTACGTTTTCAACGTGGACGAAGGAATCCTCACCGACCCAGCGAAGAAAAAGGCGCTCGCCGATCTAGTTGCCCCGGCCGAAGCAGTGTTTCTAGACGCGAAGGTTGAGAGCGAGCTAATCGACCTCAGCGCCGAAGAGGCGAACGAGCTTCTAGCCAGCCTTGGTCAAGACGAGAGTGGCCTCGACCAGCTAGCGCACGTTGGCTTCAAGACTCTTGGTTTGCAGACCTACCTAACCGCAGGCCCTAAAGAGGCTCGCGCCTGGACGATTCGTCAGGGTTGGAAGGCGCCTGCCGCTGCCGGAGTGATTCACACCGACTTCGAGCGCGGATTCATCAAGGCCGAAATCGTGTCATTCGACGACTTGGACGCAGCCGGCTCGATGCATGACGCCAAGGCGGCCGGCAAGGTTCGAATGGAAGGCAAGGACTACGTCATGAAAGATGGCGACGTGGTCGAGTTCCGTTTTAACGTGTAGATACGGCTTATAAAGCGAAAGAACAACTGTGCGGTTGAAACTCGCGTTGAATGGGTGTTCTTTGAAGTACCGCGCATACATAGACGGGCTTGGGGCATTAGCCTACTAGCGTGAGAAAAATGACTCAGCAGCACTGGCTCGGCGTTCTCTACCTCGCCCTGGCCGTCGGAACCTATGAGGTTTTGAACCACATTGGCCGCAGCCGCCTAATCGACATCTCGATGCCCCTGGATAAACAGATTCCAGTGATCCCAATCTTTGTGATTCCGTACCTTTCGTTCTTGCCGATCCTGTTCGTGGTTCTGCCCTGGATTCTTTGGAAAGACGCGCACCGGTTCAAGATTTTTGGGTTGACAGTGTTTGTCGCCCAGATGATTCTCAACGTCCTCTACCTGGTAGTCCCGGCAACTTTGGTTCGCCCGAAACTAGCCGGCTCAGATGTTTTTACCGTTCTGCTCCGCGACTTGGTTTGGAAGTTGGACGAGCCGATCAACACCTTCCCGTCAAATCACGTGACTCTCAGCGTGATTGCGATCCTGACGCTCGGGGCTATCGCCGGTTGGCGAAAATACCTAGCGCTTCAGGTTTGGCTGGTGCTTGTTTGCGCTTCGACCCTGTTTGTTCACCAGCACATCATCTGGGACGTGTTGGCTGGGGTTGTCGTAGCAGTTCTATTTCAGCGTGTTTTGCGATTTAACAAGGCGTGAGTAAACACCTTTGAGCTTGAGTAGCTCGCTGTGGGTTCCGCGTTCAACAATCTTGCCGTGGTCAATTACCAAGATCACGTTTGCGTTCACAACTGTCGATAGCCGGTGCGCGATGGCGATCGTGGTTCGATTGGCGGTGGCGGCGTCGAGTGTGGCTTGCACGATTCGCTCGGAGTTTGTGTCCATCGCACTTGTTGCTTCGTCCAAGATGACTACCGGCGGGTCTTTGAGCAGCACTCGGGCGATTGCGATGCGCTGCTTCTCGCCACCACTGAGGCGGTAACCGCGTTCGCCGACCATGGTTTCGTAGCCTTTTGGGAAGCTCATGATCACGTCGTGAATGTTGGCAGCCTTGGCCGCGGCTTCGATCTCTTCTTGGGTGGCATTCGGCTTTGCGTAGGCGAGGTTTTCGCGAATGGTGTCGTAGAACAGGTAGGTTTCCTGGTTCACGATGCCAATGTTTTGAATCAGTTCTTCCTGATTTAAATCTCGGACGTCGACTCCTGAGAACTTGATTGAACCAGAGGTGGCGTCATAGAACCGGGGGATTAGATAGCTGATTGTGGTCTTCCCAGAACCCGAAGCGCCAACTAGGGCAACGTATTGGCCGGGCTTGACGGCAAATGAAATCTTGGTGAGGGTGTTCGAGGCCTTTTCGCCGGCCTCTGGGTAACTAAAGGTGACGTTTTCGAAGGAAATTTCGCCTAGCTTCTTGGGGTTGACGGGCTTTGGCTTCTTCGGGTTGGTCACCTGGGGTTTGAAGTCGAAGTATTCGAAGATTCTGGCGAACAGAGCCTGCGAGGTTTGCAGGTCCAGGCTCACCTGGAGCAGATTCATCATCGGGAACAAGAGTCTCGATTGGGCGGTGGTGAAGGCGACAATTGTTCCGATCGAGAGCACGTCCTCGTGAAGAATCAGCAAGCCGGCACACAGGTAAATAACCGCTGGAATCGAAGACATGAAAACCTGAACCGTTGCAAAGAACGCTTGCCCGCTCATGGTTTGACGAACCTGAAGGGAGATCTGGTTCTTGTTTTCGGCTTCGTATCGGGCTACCTCGCTGGCCTGGCGTCCGAAGCTCTTCGAAAGCAAGATGCCGCTGACGCCCAGCGACTCTTGGGTGATCGAAGACATCTCGCTCAGTGAGTCCTGGGTTTTGCTGGCGATCTTGGCTCGCACCTGACCAACTCGGCGCTGAAGGAAGACCATGAGTGGGAGCATGATCAGGGCAACGATGGTCAACTGCCAACTCAAAAGCAACATGGCCGTCATCGAGGCGAGCACGGTTACCGAGCTACCGAGAATGCTCGAAATCGTGTTGCTTAGAACGCCAGCGACGCCACCGACATCGTTTGAGAGGCGCGACTGAATTGCACCGGTCTTAGTTTTGGTGAAGAAGGCGAGTTCCATCGACTGCAGGTGAGCAAACATCCGGACGCGTAGGGAGCCGGTCACTTTGTTGCCGACGCTGGCGGTTAGGTAGGTTTGCCAAACACCGAGTGACGCTGCCAGTAACCAGATGCCGATCATCGTAAAGACCATCGTGGTCAAGAAGCCCAGATCGGGCTTGCCGTTCTTCGGGAACAGACCCTGGTTGAAGGCGCCCTGGATGAGTAGGGGTGGCAGAACCGAAAGGCTTGCCGAAACGAGGATCAGCAAAATCACAAGTGCTAGTGGCTTTTTGTATGGCGAAAAGAGTTCAGCTATGCGGCGAACCAGGTGCTCAATCTTTGGAGCTTCGGCGTTTCTGGCCTTGATTTTTTCTGGGTCTGTAGAAAATCGACCCATTGGTCCGCCACCGTGCATACTCATGTCGCGAGTCTAAGTTATTCACTTGCGTAGAGTTGCCCTGTGTGGCTAATCCTCTCGCTTTGTAGCGCAATCTTCGCCGGCTTCGTCTCGGTGCTTGGTAAGCGCGGCATGGCCAGCGTGCCGAGCAACCTGGCCACGGCTATTCGCTCGGCCGTTGCACTTTTGCTTGCCTGGGTTTTGGTTTTGGTAAGTGGTGTCGGTTCTGAACTTGTTTCGCTAAGCGCCGGAGCTCTTATAGCCATCGCTCTTTCTGGTCTTGCCACGGGAGCCTCTTGGCTGATGTATTTCAAGGCGCTAAAACTCGGACGCGTTGCCCAAGTGGTAGCGATTGACCGCACCTCGCTGCTGTTCACCGGTTTGTTTGCCATCGCCTTTTTTGGTGAGGCTAATAACTTGGCTTTCAAGTTGGTTGGTTTGGTGTTGGTGTTTGTTGGAACGCTGATCCTGGTTTGGCAAAGAGGCGGGTTTCTATCTGAGTCACTCGCTTGGCTGCCATGGGCGATTGGCTCGATAGCTTTTGCGGTTGCCACGACCTTGCTTGCAAAGGCAGCGCTTGACTCGGTCGATTCAACTCTGGCTACAGCCTTGCGTACCGTCGTCGTCGTGGTCTTCGCAGCGGGAATCGCATGGTCTAGGGGGGAGTTTAAGGGTCGAGCCAGTTTGGGTCGACGCGACTATGTTTTCTTGGGGCTCAGCGGCCTGGCCACCGGTGCATCGTGGCTTTGCTACTTTGGTGCTTTGAAGCTCGGTCAGGTGAGTTTGGTAGCGCCCATCGACAAACTGAGCATCGTCTTTGCCGCAGTGCTCGCCTACTTTGTGCTTGGCGAGAAGGTTTCGAAGCGCGGGTTGATCGGTTTGGCCGTTATGGTCGCCGGAACTCTAGTTCTAGTTATTTAGCCTCTGGCTATGTGTCGGATCATGCTCGGAAACACGATTCCGTGCATCGGCCAGACCGACCACCAGTAGAGGTGGCCCATTAGGCCCTTTGGCGCATAAGTTGCGGTCTGGGTGATTTTGCAACCACCGGTTTTTGCGTCTGGTTCGACTACGAATTCGAGCCAAGCCAGACCTGGCATTCGCATTTCGGCACGGAGTCTCAGGGTCTTTGGTCGGTCGACCTTTTCTACTCGCCAGAAGTCAAGGGCGTCGCCGACCTGAAGGTGGTCTGGGTCGCGTCTGCCACGGCGCAGGCCTACTCCGCCGGTCACTTTGTCGGCAAGACCGCGCAGCTCCCACGCCCAGGTCGCGGTTGAGTAGCCGTTGTCGCCACCGATTGCCTCAATTCGCTTCCAGACGACGTCTAGAGCGTCTTTAGAGTCGAGTTTGCGCACGTCTTTGTAAACCGAGCCTCCGGCCCACTGAGGGTCTGTTGGCAGCGGATCACTTGGCGTCCAGGGAATCGAGGCGTCTGACCAGCGCGTTTCTACCTGGTTGTCTTTGATTCGCACGAGCGCGAGCTCGACGGCGCGCTTGAATGTGGTTAGCCCGCCCTCTGGGTCGGGAATCAGTTTGCGAATTCGGTCGTCGCCGACGACCACCTCGTTTTTGAGGCTGGCAACCAGCCTGCGGGCCAGGGTGTAGGGCACAGGTGTGACCAGCCCAACCCAACCGCTCGAAAGTTTTGGTGTCATGACGGGCACCGGCACAATTATGCGCTTTCGCAAACCGGCAGCCTCGGCATACTTCTGCATCATGGTTTTGTAACTGAAGACGTCTGGGCCACCGATGTCGAACGAGCCGCTAACTTTTTTGTCTACGGACGCCGCCCCAACCAGATAGTGCAAAACGTCGCGAACCGCGATCGGCTGAATGCGAATGTTCAGCCACTTAGGGGTGATCATGAAAGGCAGACGTTCGGTCAGGTGGCGAAGCATCTCAAAAGAGGCAGAACCCGAACCAATGACTATGCCGGCGCGAAGCTCCAGGGTCGGCACTCCAGACTCTCTGAGTATTTTGCCAGTGTTTGCCCGTGCGCTCATGTGCGGCGATAGCTCGGCTTCGGCTGGCACGATGCCGCCCAAGTAAACAATGCGTCCGACCTTTTGCTTTGATGCGGCTTTGCCGAAGATATCGGCCATCTTCATCTCTTGGCTCTCGAAGTCGTTCTTCTCCATCAGCGAGTGCATCAGGTAGTAGGCAACGTCCACGCCATTGAGGGCATTTTCGACCACTTTCGTTTCGAATGCGTCGCCCTCGATGACTTCAACTTGCTTGACCCAAGAGTGCTCTTGAAGTCTTCGTGCATTTCGCGCGAGAACCCTGACTCGGTAACCCTTAGCGAGAAGATCGGGTATCAGGCGGCCTCCGATATAGCCGGAAGCGCCGGTGACTAGGCAAAGTTTGCTTTTACTCATGCATTGAAGGAGTCGCTGGAGAGCTCGGTTATTCCATTTTCGATGGCATTAATAATCACGTCCACAACGTGTTGCGGGCTCATTCCTTGAGCAAAAGCCGGAGCGGTACCGAAAAGGGGACGAGTGGCGAGACCGGTTTCGGTGTGACCAGGGCGAGTATCGATGACGCGAATCTTTTGACGGCGAGCCTCCAGAGCCAGAGCTTTCAGCCAAGTCGAGTGGGCGGTCTTGCTGGTCGTGTAGGCAGCCATGCCGGGGAATACCTTTTCGGCAACCACTCCGGTGATTGAAAGCACAAATGGTTCGTTGGTCGACTTGGCAAGTTGAGGCATTAGCCCTGCGATCACCTGCGATGGACCGAAGTGGTTGATTTGCATCAACCTGCGCGAATTTTCGCTCGCCGTTTCTGCTATCGAACCAAAGCCCACGCGTCCGGCGGTGTTGATTATTCCGTCAATTTGAACATCCGCCGAGGTTAGGTAGTCGACGAGCGCTTGCATGGACTCTTGCGATTCGAGATCGAGCAGCAACTTCTGGCTCAGGTGTTCGGGCAAATTCGCTGCAGACACGTTGTTTCTCGCGGTCCCGATAACCGCTGCGCCACGTTCAATTAGCGCTTCGCTGATCAGCCGACCAAACGCTCCACCAGCGCCAATAATTATGAATCGCCTGCCACTGAGCTGCATGTTTAGCGTTCGAATTTAATACTGAGCGCCAAAGTGTTAGTGCCCTTTACCGTCGTGATAACTAAGGTCACCGCCGTCGGGGTAATACCCGCATTGTTTAGAGCGGTTTGGATTCCCGCATATCTTGCCCGTAGCAATGAGGCAGCGTTTTTCGACGTCATGTTTGCAGGTCTCTGCATTTTGACGGTTAGAACCGCATTTTGGCCATCCTTAGCGGAGGCGGCAAGAGCTTTCACGGCCTTCATTGCAACCGAGTTCAGGGCCGATTTTCCGGTGGCAAAGACGACGTTTGCAGTCTTGGTATACAAACCTCGGCGAACAACTTTGACCTGGAAGTTCTTACTGGCGGCGCCGATGTGAACAGTCAGTTGGAGCTGATTCAAGCCGACTTTCAGGGCGGTAACCTCTGTTGGAGTAACAGTTGCGTTTGCCGAGTAGGCCCGGCCGGTTACTTGAATGCTCGAAGTGACGTAGGGAACGGTTAATGTGTCTTTGACCGCCACTTGCTCGAAGCCCTCGGCTGTGAAGGTCTTCAAAGTGGCATCGTAAGGAGCAATCATCTGAAGCCCGCTTGAGATTTGGTTTGTGATGAAGTTGCGCGAGGCAGACTGACCTCCGGAGATCTCTCCGTTACCAAACTCCTTGCGAGTGTCGGCTCTTAGCGCCGAGTCAATCGCGGCGGAGACGTTTCTGTTCATCTGGACCAGGTTTAGCTCGGAGGCCGAGTGAATCACTTTGACTAGAGCTTGGCGGTAGAGAGCCAGGCACTGCGTGTCGTTAAGGCACTGGCTAATTAGCGTTGCACCGTTGTTGTAGTCAAGCCCGCCGTTCCAGGTTTGGTCCATTCCGGCAGGAAGCATGATGAATTTTCCGTCTTGGCGAGAGATCACGAAGAAGTTGTTGTGATTGTTAACGTAGCCATCCCAGTGTCCGGTAAATTTCTCGCCAGCCCAATCAAGCGTCATTTCTTCGAGGTCGGCCACGGCAGACATGCGCGAGAACCAGTTCGGCCCGTTACCTTGATCGACAATCCGCGTTAGTGCGAGCAGATCTGAGGTGTCGGTCAGTGAGCCTTGACTGATTTGGTATTTATAAATGTCTCCTGAGTAAAGATCTGGGAAGTTTGGTACACCACCCTTGTAGATGTGGGTCGGGGTGATTCCCCAACGATTCAGCAGTTTGGTGTCTACGGTCTCAAGATTCAGGTAAAGGCCGTAACTTTGCCCGTTGACTCTGACCGTTGCATAACCGGTTCTGGAGGTCGGAACCCCAACCGACCTAAACAAGCGATAGGCCATGCTCTCGTGAACCGAGCTGTGGTCTTGAACCATGTTGTTGAGAGTCAGCTTTGTAACTCCATAGAGAGAGGCGTTCTTGTTTTTGAAGTCAATCTTGACCTTGAATCCGGACTTGCCATAGATGTTTCTCCAAGAGCCCCATGCACCCTTTAGGTGAACTCCGACCTCCATGGCGGCGAATGGCACGCCATTTACTACACCCGAGAGCGTAGCTGGGAGGTATGGGCCTTCGTTTCCCCAGTAGTTGGTTGAGCCGTTCAGTCCATCGATCGTGCTCTGAGGCATTTGCAGGTCTAGTTGGTTGACCACCAGCGGGTTGTAGAGGGCCGCGGCTTCATCTGTTCCTTCGACGTATTGGGTGTCTATTGTCGCGGCAGCCTGGCTCGGAAGAGCCGCGAACATCAAGGCGATAGCAGCGACTGCGCTAATCATCCATTTCAGAAGAACCATAAGTAAACTTTAGTCTTCTAGACGCAAAACCCTACATATTGAGCGCTAACTTGACCTCGATATCATCGCCTTGTTTTAGATTTTCGGTGCTACGAACGGTCGCTTTTAGCCCCAAAAGGTAGCCTCCCTCGCGAGGAAACATCGAGGTTGTAAACGTTGTCTTGCCTATGGTCGCGCTAACCGGAATAACGCCCCAACCGTAGGTGAGTTGGTTTGCCATCGACGCAACAAAAGTCGCGACGTCATCTGGCAGTGCCACAAAGTAGAAGGGGGCCGGACCTCGCCATTCAAAAATGCGGGCTTGAAACTGAAATTCCATGAGAGGAGAATACCAACGTG
>CAFBNO010000003.1_pt1 | contig 49346 bp, 33 predicted proteins | sample 7269281 | NCBI WGS metagenome assembly CAFBNO01 (sample SAMEA6814098, study PRJEB35770) | freshwater metagenome | biome: Freshwater; feature: Freshwater reservoir; material: water | place: Czech Republic | collected 2017-05-23 | depth 30m m | reverse complement strand
TTACCGAACGGGCCTTTTTTGAGTTCCTTTGGCAGGTCACGAGGCTCGACTAGCTCGCGAATGTGACCAACCGAGGCAAGGACTGTGTAGTCGCTGCCAAGGTATTTCGAGATCGTTTTCGCCTTTGCGGGCGACTCAACGATTACGAGTTTGTTAGCCAAATGGTTCTCCTAGAAATTCTTCTAAATGCCGGCACGTGCCTCAGCAACTATAAACGGGTTTATTCGGACACTAACGTACACGCTATTTCCGACAACACGGCAACTGTCTATTGTGAACTTGTTGTGAGCCACCACCAACTCCGCGACCTGGCAAGGTATTCCCGTAGTCAATCCGCGCAGTGAATCGGCTGCTGATACGGCTCCCTGATCGGCGGCCACCTGAGCCCGCGATTGAGTGACGAGATCGCGAACAGGTAGTTGTAGAACTGCGAACAGGCTCACCAACATGGCCATTAGCCCGAGCGCGAGAACGGTTCCTGAACCGCTTTCGCTCAGAGCCCGAGTTTTCTGGCGCAAGACTTCTCTTCAATCTCAATTGGCTCAGTTGCAGCGATGGCATGGACGCAAATGAAGTCGTCGAGGTGTTCAATGCGAGTGGTGACCCCGAGCTGTTTTTGAAGGTTATCGATTGACTCACCCCTAGCCAGCGCTCGAGCCAGTGAGCCAGCGGCGAAGGAAGCCTGAACCTTTTGGGTCGCCATTACCAGCCCGCCGATTAGAGCAGCGCCGACGAGGAGCACCGAGGGCAAGACCACCGCCAGTTCGGCGGTTACGCTACCCGTTTGGGTTCGTAAAAGTGAGCGCACTTTTGACCAGCCCGAGCAACATCTGTTTCACTTCTTCACTTCTCATGATCACTACGAGCAGCCCGGCAAAACCAACGGCGGCCATGGTTGCGATCGCGTATTCGGCGGTTGCCGAGCCTCGTTCGGATTTGAACATTTTTTTCTCCTTCTATATGGGTGTTTTCGTTTCAGTTGCCCCTCAACATCGCGGCGGCCAAAGGAACCACTGCGATGAGTACAAATGCTGGTAAAACGGCTAAACCGAGCGGCCACATAAGGCGAACACCCGCTTCGTGGATTTTTCTTTCGCTTTCGATGCGCCAGGTAAGGCGTTGCCTGTCTGCCTCGGCTCGAGCCAGCTTGGAGACGGCGAGGCCCGTCTCTGCAGAAGCGTTAATGAGGCGAGCGACTTCAGGCTGAGAGCCGAAAAGAGACTCGACTTCTTCTACCGCGACCCTTTGGGGCAGACCAGCATTCATGGCGGCCGCGAAGGCGTCGAGTGCCGCGCCTGGATCGAGAGTCTTGGGTTTGGCTCCTTCAAGGATTCTGCTGCTCCAGCGTCGACCGCCAAGAAGTAACAAGACTCCGAACAGAATTGACCCGAAAGTAAAAATGTTTACTGCATTTAGCACTCGCATGCCCAGAAGTTGAGCGCCCAAGAGCACTAAGACCGGCAACAGGGTAACCAGCCGAGCCGAAGCCCTGGGGCCGCTGGCCGCAACCTCCAGTTCTGCCACTGCCTTGGCTTGAGCCACCTCGACCTGCGCTAGTCGCTCCAGGTTTTCGGCTGGGGCAGACCCAAGTCGTTCACAGAGCGCTAAGGCTCGGAGGGCAAATTCGTTTGGTTGATATCGACGTCTGGCGTCGGCAATGCTCATTCCCGCGCGAAGGGCCGCAGCGATAGTTGCTGTGTCAGTCAAAGAGCTCACGTAGCCTCGCGACTTGAACGTTGCGGCCTTGAAGGTGAATCACGACGTCGATAGCTGTCTTTGCCAACGCACTGGTAGTTTCTGGCGCCAATCCAGCAATAAGCCCAAGACCGATCAACCGCTCGGGAACCGCCGCAAGGGAGTTTGCGTGCAGGGTTGCCGCCGAACCCGCATGCCCGGTGTTGAGCGCTTGGAGCATGAGGCCGAACTCGGCCCCGCGAACTTCACCGAGAACCAGGCGGTCTGGGCGCATTCGCAGGGCCTCGCGAAACAGCCGCTCGACACCGAACTCTCCTCTACCTTCGACGTTGGCTTGGCGAGCGACCAACGACACGAAGTTTGGTGGTTCGAAGGCCAGCTCGGAGACGTCCTCGATTGTGATCACGCGCTCACCCAGCCTCGCCAACATCGATCTCAGCAACGTGGTCTTGCCAGCGCCGGTTGCACCGCTCACCAAGAAGTTCTTTCGGCTGGTGACAACTTCTTGCAACTCCTCTGAAACCGCGAATACCCGGGCGGTGTGTTTGCGAATCGAGATGAGTGGCTTTGTCGAAACCCCGGCAGGTAAAACTGCGTGGACGCGAAACCCATCGACCGAGACATCGGCAAACGGGTTCGCCAGATCGAGGTGGCGCCCACCGCGATCACATAGTTCGATAGCCAGCTTGGCCACCTCGTCCAGTTCGAGACCGTGGGTTACCGGTTGCCAGGTGCCATCAATCAGGGCAAAACCCGCCGAACCGTTGATGACCAGATCGGTCAGCCCTTCTTGAGTCATCAGGTCTTCGAGTTGCATGAACCAAGAATTGCCACCTTCAGCCAAAAAGCGCTTAATGGCCTGAAATGTGTGGATAACCCTACTTAAAGGAGTGTCGGCACGCTCGGGGGGAGAGCCTGCCGACGGGCGGTACCTATTGGGGGAATCGGTACCGCAGGATGGCGCGAAGCCATCTAGATAATTCTAAAGGCAAGTATTTGCAATTTTCTGGTTATTCACACATTCGCAGGAAGTTTTATGTTTTGATTGCCAAAACATCAAAACTTGAGGGGCGAAGTTGTCTGATTCATTCGAATACTTGGCTCGAGAGACCAAGTCAGATCTCTACAGCAAAGCCAAAAAAGATCGCATGGGTTTCTGGGCAGAACAGGCAAATCAGCTGCACTGGCACAAACCGTTCACCAAGACCCTCGATTGGTCTGCTGCCCCGGTTGCCACTTGGTTTGAAGATGGCGAACTCAACGTTGCTTACAACTGTCTCGACCGCCACGTTTTGGCGGGCAACGGCGAGCGCATCGCGCTGCACTTCGAGGGTGAGCCTGGAGACTCAAGGTCTTACAGCTACGCCGAACTCACCGCCGAGGTCAAACGCGCCGCGAATGTTTTAACCAGCCTTGGCATCGAGCGAGGCGACCGCGTGGCGATCTACCTGCCGATGATCCCAGAAGCCGTCATTGCCATGCTGGCCGTTGCAAGAATCGGTGCGATTCACTCGGTAATCTTCGGAGGCTTCTCGGCCGAATCGCTGGCCACGCGTATCCATGATGCAGATGCAAAGCTCGTGATCACTGCAGATGGCGGATTCCGCAGAGGCAAAGCCAGCGCACTGAAGCCCGCTGTCGACGACGCGCTCGGAGAGAACGCCTGCCCGAGCGTTGAAAACGTCTTGGTGGTGAAGCGCACCGGCGGCGAAGTCAACTGGACGGCTAAAGACATCTGGTGGAGCGAAGCCATGGCTGCCGCCGACGCGGAGCATGAGGCCCATGCCTTCCCCGCCGAAAACCCGCTATTCATCCTTTACACCTCAGGCACCACGGGCAAGCCGAAGGGGATCCTGCACACATCGGGCGGCTACCTCACCCAAGCTGCTTACACTCACCGCAACGTCTTCGACCTACGCTCAGAGAGCGATGTTTACTGGTGCACTGCTGATGTCGGCTGGATCACGGGTCACTCTTACGTCGCCTACGGCCCGCTGGCTAATGGCGTAACACAGGTGATTTACGAGGGAACCCCGGACGCCCCGCATCAAGGGCGCTGGTGGGAGATCATCGAGAAATACAGGGTGAGCATTCTCTACACCGCACCGACCGCGATTCGGTCATTCATGAAGCTTGGGCGCTCGATTCCAGACAAGTTCGATCTCTCCTCTATTCGCGTCCTAGGTTCGGTTGGCGAACCAATCAACCCCGAGGCATGGCTGTGGTACAGCGAGGTCATTGGCGGGAACCGCGCACCGATCGTGGACACCTGGTGGCAGACCGAAACAGGAGCAATCATGATTTCGCCGCTACCCGGAGTCACCACAACGAAGCCGGGCTCAGCGCAGGTCGCGATTCCTGGCATCGTCGCCAAAGTTGTCGGCGAAGACGGCGTGGAGTTAGCGAACGAAGAAAGTGGCTACCTGACCATCGCAGAGCCTTGGCCCTCTATGCTTCGTGGCATCTGGGGTGACCCAAAGCGATTCCAAGAAACCTACTGGGACAGGTTCCCCGGTCAGTACTTCGCCGGCGATGGCGCTAAGAAAGACGCCGATGGAGACATCTGGATTCTCGGTCGAGTCGACGACGTGATGAATGTCTCTGGGCACCGACTCTCTAGCGCCGAAATCGAATCGGCACTGGTCTCTCACCCCTGGGTAGCCGAAGCCGCCGTGGTTGGTGCGAACGATGAAATGACAGGTCAGGCCGTGGTCGCCTTCGTGATCTTGCGGCTAGACCAGGTCGAGGCTGCCGGTTCTGACGCCGACGTGAGTCGGGTGCTTCGCGAGCACGTTGCCAAAGAGATCGGCCCGATCGCGAAACCGCGTCAAATCATGGTGGTTGCCGAGCTGCCAAAAACGCGCTCGGGAAAGATCATGCGAAGACTGCTTCGCGACGTTGCCGAAGATCGACCAATTGGCGATGTGACAACCCTTGCCGACACCACGGTTATGAGCAGCATCAGCGCAAAGTTAGCCGCCGGAGCTAACGACTAGTTACTCGAATTCGACGATCAGTTCGATTTCGACAGGTGAATCGAGCGGCAAAACCGCTACACCAACCGAGCTTCGCGCGTGCTGGCCCTTGTCACCGAAAACCTCACCCAAGAACTCGGACGCGCCGTTGATAACGCCCGGTTGACCCGAAAATTCAGGCACCGAAGCCACAAAACCGACCAGCTTGACCACGCGGGTTACCCGGTCGAGGTCGCCGATCACCATTTTTACGGCGGCGAGCGCGTTCAGCACTGCCGTTCTTGCATAGTCTCGGGCGTTTTCGGGGCTCACGCTACCGCCAACCTTGCCGGTTTCTGGCAGTTGACCCGCTGTGAAGGGCAGTTGACCGGCGGTGAAAACGAGGTTTCCGCTGACCACCGAGGCCACGTATGAGGCAACCGGTTTCGCCACCTCGGGTAGCGGGTGTCCTAGCTCAATGAGACGCTCTTCAATTTTTGACATTTAGGCCAGCTCTCGCTTGAAAATGGCGAGCATGCCGCCCTGGGCGTTGGTGTTTACCGAGACAAGTTCCCAGCCGTCGATTCCCCAACTGTTCAAAATCATGGCTTCCTTGTGCAAAAGCAGCGGAACCGTGGCGTACTCCCACTTCGTCATTTTCAGCATCCTCTCAGAGATAGCAGGTAACCTAGAGTCTATGTCTGGTCAGAGAAACAGTGGCGCTGGCCCACTATCGAAGATCCTAAAGTTCACGGGACTAAGTTCGATTGTGGGTTTGCTGGGTGTAGCCCTCGTGGCCCCAATCGCCATCATCGGAACGCTAGCAACCGGCATCGGCGTGACCATCTTCGACAACCTCCCCCCTTACATCAAGCCGGTCAACGCTTCGCAGGCTTCTACACTTTTCGCGCTGGACTCAAACGGCAAACCCGTAGAGGTTGCCCGTTTCTATGAGGAGAACCGAATCTCGGTCGGTTTTAACGACATCAGCTCAAACTTCACAAATGCCGCTATAGCGACAGAAGACCCAAACTTTTACACTCACAACGGCGTTGACTGGGTCTCGTTTCTGCGCGCGACGCTAACCAACGTCGCAACGGCTGGTAACGGACCGGGCGGTTCGACCATCACCATGCAATACGTCAAAAACTCTTTGATTCAGGCAGCGACGATTGCCGGCGACCAGAAGGCGATAGACGCGGCCCGCGCGCACACTCCCGATCGAAAGATTCGCGAAATTCGCTACGCACTTTCACTCGAGCAGACCACCAGCAAAGAGGACATCTTCGCTGGTTACGCAAACCTCTCGTTTTTCGGTCACCAGATCAACGGTATCGAAGCCGCTTCGCAGTTCTATTTCGGCAAAACCGCAAAGACGCTGAGCCTGCCTGAAGGCGCCATGCTCGCCGCAATGCTCAAGGCACCAGAAAATTATCGGCCAGACAGCGCCGCCAACCTAGACCGAGCCAAGGGTCGCCGCAACTACGTGATTCAAAACATGGCAGACAAGGGCTACATCAGCCAGCCCGAGGCAGACGCCGCCAAGGCTACGCCAGTGACCACAAACATCACCAAGGTTCCGACCGGTTGCGAAGCCAACCAGCAGTCGGCCTTCTTCTGTGACTACGTGATCTGGACGATTCGAAACAGCCCCGAGTTCGGACCTACCCTCGCCGACCGCGAGCTGAAGCTCAAGACCGGTGGCCTAGACATCTACACCACCATGAACCTCAAGCTTCAGACGGTGGCAGACGCAGCCACCAAGAAGTGGGTTCCAATGTCTGACCCGAACGGCATAGGCTCGGCGAGCGTTTCGATCGAGGTAGGCACTGGCCGAGTTCTAGCCATGGCCCAAAACCGGATCTACGATCAAACCCAGAGCGGCGTAAAGGGTCACACCTCGGTCAATTACTCGACCGACAAGGCTTACGGCGGCTCCTCCGGATTCCAGGTTGGTTCGACATACAAGCTCTTCACCCTCGCCCAGTGGCTAACCCAAGGTTTCAAGCTGATGGACCACGTCGACGGACGCGTCAAGGAATGGAACGCCAGCGACTTTGCTTCGCGATGCGGCAGCAACGTTGGCACCTGGGCTCCCAGAAACATCACGCACGAACCGGAGGACACCACGGTGGTTCACGCCACCGCGATCTCCGAGAACACAGCTTTCGCATACATGGCGTCCAAGTTGGATCTCTGTGACATTCGCGACACCGCTCTCAAATTTGGAGTGCACCGCGCCGACGGAGCCTTGCTCGAGTCGGTTCCGTCTTCAATCATCGGAACCAACACGATTGCGCCGATCTCGATGGCGGCTGCGGTTGCTGCAATCTCCAACCACGGCGTCTACTGCGCACCGCTGGCAATCGACAAGGTCGTGGTTCGTCAAACCAACGAACAGCTGACTGTTCCGCAACCGAACTGCACCGAAGCGGTAACCCCCGAGGTCGCAGCCGGCATGACCTATGCCATGAAAGCCGTTATGTCGGGCGGTACCGCTGGGGCCTCAAACACCGGTGACGGCACGATGCTGGCCGGTAAAACCGGAACCACCGACGCCGGCGTTCACACCTGGATGACCGGTTTCTCAAGTGCCGTAGGAACGGCCACCTGGGTCGGCAACGTCTCGGGCACCGTAACCCTCGGCAAAATAACCTTGAACAAAAAGGCCGGAAACACGGTGCGCCACGACATTTGGCGAACCATCATGAAGGTTGCAAATACCCTTTACAAGACCACCGCGCTGGACAACCCGCCTCAGACCATGATCGATGCCACGATGATCACGGTTCCAGACATCTCGACACAGTTGCCGAGCGCTGGAGCACAGCAACTGAGCATTAACGGCTTGAATACTTCGATCCAGGTGCAGGCGGTGCTCTCCGGTCTTCCGATTGGAGTGGTTGCTTACACCAAACCCGCGGCCGGCAAAGTGATTCCTCGAGGAACCACCGTGAAGATCTTCGTTTCTAAAGGTGGCAAGGTTCGGATTCCAAGCGCAGGGGTCGTTGGCGAAACCCCAGCAACCGCCACAGCCACTCTGACTACTCTCGGATTCGCCGCGGTTAGCCAACCGCAGCCATCGCAGGGGCAATACTTCCAGCACTCCGCTACGATTCCTCGCGGCAACGTCGTCGGCACCTCCCCCGCGGTCGGTAGCCTAACCGCCACCAACACCGCAATACTTCTGATAATCAGCTCCGGGCCGTAAATGCTCTGGCTGTGGGTTCTGCTCGGAGTCGGCACCGCGATTTTCGTGTGGGCCGCCTTGATAGAACGCAACTTATTCACCGTCAAATACGATTCGGTAGCGATTCTGCCAAAGGGATCAAGGCCGATTCGCGTTTTACATATCAGCGACATTCACCTCGCTCCTTGGCAGAAACGCAAGCAGAGTTGGATCTCAAAACTCGCTGAACTCAAGATTGATTTGGTCATCGACACTGGCGACAACCTAGGGCATCGAGACGCAATCAAACCCACTCTCGAATGTCTCGCTCCCCTGATAAAGATTCCAGGCGTCTTCGTCAACGGTTCAAACGACTACTACGAACCAACTGTTAAAAACCCTTTCGCGTATCTGTCGAAGCCGTCCAGCCCGGGGCAGCAACATCGAATAGACACCGAAACCTTCACCAGTGGACTCGAGGGCGGTTGGCTAAACCTCAATAATCGCTCGGGCGAACTAACTGTCAAGGGAACACGTTTGGGGTTCATCGGGCTGGATGACCCGCACGATCAACTCGCCGACTACGGCTCGATCAAAGAACCAAAAAACGTGGACGTGCTGATCGGCGTCGCGCACGCCCCTTATCTAAAGGTCATCGAAGAGCTCGGCGCAAGCGACATCATCTTTGCGGGTCACACTCACGGTGGTCAGGTTTGCCTGCCTGGCGGGCGGGCGATCATCACCAACTGCGACCTTCCGGCCAAGAACGCTCGCGGCTTGAGCGGTTGGGAAACCGAAAAGGGTTACGTGTTTTTGAATGTTTGTGCGGGCCTTGGCACCTCGATCTTTGCGCCGGTGAGGCTATTTTGCCGACCAGAGGTCAGAGTCCTAACTCTTTTACCTAAGAACTAGCCACCGAGAGCCCAGGCGTCTGGGCCTAAGACAATGTAGTTGAGCGCCGCGTTCTCGCAACGAGCAGCGGTGCCAACCGTGTAACAGGTGATGCCATCGAGGGTGACCCTCTCACCCGACTTTAGGGTTCCAGCGCTGTTCGCATCTGCGTAGGCTCCGCCCGAGCATAGGAAGTCGGCCACCTTGGTGCCATCGGTCGGTGCCGAAGAGAAAAGCTGAACTTGGTAACCGTAGCTGTAGTCGCAGGTGGTCGGGACAGGAATCGGTGCGTAATTTGCGTCCGCTTCGGATTGCTCACAGATTGCACTGTGTTGATTCACGTTGATCGTGCACCAAGCTGGCCCATCGCCGATCTTGAAGGTGTAGTCACCGAATTCACCGGCAAATTGTGTCGAATCGACGTCTACGACGTCGGACGGCGGTGCGGTAGGAATCAGCGAAGCCGCCACCGAAGGGGTTGGGTCGGAAGACGCGGTCGGGGTCGGGGTCGGCGAAGAACAGCCGGCGAGGGTAAGAGCAACGCCCAAAGCTATAAGTGAACTTAGAAGTCTCGGCACAACTCAAAGATAAAGGCGAGACACCCCGCAAACACGCAGGTTTGCTAGTGTTTTGCCGAATTAAAACTCGGCGGCGAGCAGTTCGGCAATTTCGTAGGTATTCAAAGCGGCACCCTTGCGCAGGTTGTCGCCTACGACGAACAATTCGATGCTGTTCGGGAAATCGAGCGACTGGCGAATGCGCCCCACGAAGGTCGAGTCCTTGCCGGCCACGAAGCTAGGTGTCGGATAGACACCGTTGGCAGGGTCATCGAGAACCTCGATGGTTGGTTGAGCCTCAAGTACTGCTCGCACCTCATCGGCGGTCAACGGGTTTGCAAAGGTCGCGTGCACGGTAAGCGAGTGCGAGACCTGAACCGGGACGCGCACGCAGGACGCGGCAACCTTGAGATCTGCGATTCCAAGAATCTTGCGAGACTCGTCGCGAACCTTCATCTCTTCACTCGAGTGCCCGCCTGCCTTCAAGGAACCAGCGAACGGAATCACGTTCAGCGCAATCGGCCAGGCCCAAGGAGAACTTTCGGCGGTAACGCCCGCGGCTTCAAGCGCAGCGGCAACGTCGCCCGAGGCCAGCCCGAGCTGTTTCTGCCCACCGACAACGGCAAGTTCATCGGCGAGGCGATCGATGCCAGCAGCGCCGGCACCCGAAACGGCTTGGTACGAAGAAACCACAAGCTCCTTCAAGTTCCACTTCGCGTGCAGTGCACCTATAGCCGCCATCATGGTCAGCGTGGTGCAGTTGGGGTTCGAGATAATGCCAAGCGGGCGGTTCTTTGCCTCGCCCGGGTTTACCTCTGGCACGACTAGAGGCACGTCCGGGTTCATTCTGAAAGCGCCTGAGTTATCGACGGCAATTGCGCCTCGCTCGGCAGCGATCGGAGCCCAGACCGAAGAAACCTCGTCTGGAACATCGAACATTGCGATGTCCATACCGTCGAACGACTCAGGGGTCAGGGCGACGACGGTGAGGTCTTCGCCGTGAACCTTGATCTTCTTGCCGGCAGAACGAGCACTGGCAATGAGGCGAATTTCACCCCAGATGTTTTCACGGGCATTGATGATTGCGATCATCTCGGTGCCAACGGCGCCGGTAGCGCCAACAAGGGCGAGGTTAGGTTTGCGGCTCATTGCTTCTCCTAGCGTCCTGTTCCGGCGTAGACGATCGCTTCGACGTCGCCGTCAAGGCCAAAAGCGGTGTGCACGGCCCGAGCCGCGTCATCGACCTCGCCAAGCGAGGTAACCACAGAGATACGAATCTCAGAGGTCGAAATCATCTCGATGTTGATGCCAGCATCGGCGAGTGCCTTGAACAGCGTTGCCGAGACGCCCGAGTGGGTGCGCATTCCAGCGCCAACCACCGAAAGCTTGCCGATCTCGTGGTCGACCTCTAATTCGCGGTAGCCAAGCTCCGACTGACCAGCAGCCAATGCAGCCTCAACCTTTGCGCACTCTCCCTGAGGCAGGGTGAACGAGATGTCTGAAACCTTGTCGACGATGTCAACACCGGTCGGGGTGTTCTGAACAATCATGTCGATATTTGCGCCGGCGTCGGCAACGGCGGTGAACAAGGCTGCCGCCTTACCCGGTAGGTCGGGAATACCGATGACGGTGATCTTCGATTGGCTCTTATCGGTTGCAACACCCGAAACGACTGACTCTTCCATGTTTTCTCCTAGCTTGCCCGAATAAACCCTGGTGCCGGGGTCGTTGCTGAACGTCGAACGAACCCGTAAATCTACGTTGTGACGGCGAGCAAACTCGACCGCGCGAATGTGCAAAATCTTGGCGCCGGCGGCTGCCAATTCGAGCATCGACTCGATGTCGATGTAGTCCAACTTTTTGGCGGTCGGCACCTGGCGCGGGTCGGCCGTATAGACGCCGTCGACGTCCGAGTAAATCTCACAGACGTCGGCATTCAATGCCGCAGCCAACGCAACCGCGGTGGTGTCTGATCCGCCGCGGCCAAGAGTGGTGATGTCGCGTGTTTCGCGGTTGAAACCCTGGAATCCGGCGACGATTGCGATGTCTCCCGAATCGAGAGCCTCCTGAATGCGATCCGGGGTGACCTCGGCGATTCGAGCGTTGCCGTGAACCTCATCGGTGATGATTCCGGCCTGAGAACCGGTGAAAGAACGCGAAGACGCCCCGGCAGAGTTGATGGCGAGGGCCAAAAGGGCCATTGAAATGCGCTCACCCGAGGTCAAAAGCATGTCGAGTTCGCGAGGTGATGGGTTCTCTGCTACCTGGTGAGCCAATTCAAGAAGTTCGTCGGTGCTGTCACCCATGGCAGAAACCACGACGACGACCTGGTTTCCGGCTTTTTGGGTCTCAATTACGCGATTAGCAACGTGCTTAATCTTGGCGGCATCGCCAACCGACGATCCGCCGTATTTCTGCACGATTAGAGCCAAGTTACACTCCCGGTTAGCCAAATAAAGGTGGGGGTTCGACGCTGAAATTCAAGTCTAACCGACTAGGAGACGGTTCGTCTGCCCTCAAAAGCACGTCCGAGGGTCACTTCGTCGGCGTATTCGAGGTCGCCGCCAACCGGCAAACCCGACGCCAGACGCGAAACAATGATTCCGAGGGGCGAAAGCATGCGAGTCAGGTAGGTAGCGGTCGCCTCACCCTCTAGGTTTGGGTCGGTCGCGATAATCACCTCTTGAATCTCGGTGTTGCCCAATCGGGTCATTAGTTCTTTGATCCGAAGCTGATCCGGGCCGATGCCCTCGATCGGGCTGATCGCCCCACCGAGCACGTGATAAAGCCCCTTGAATTCACGAGTGCGCTCAATGGCCTGAACGTCCTTCGACTCCTCGACCACGCAAATCGAGGTCTGTGAACGCCTGGGGTCGCGGCAGATATTGCAACGATCTTCCTCAGAGACGTTGCCGCAAACCTCGCAGAAGCGAACTCGCTCCTTAACCTCTAGCAAAACCTGAGCCAGCTTGATGGCGTGGTCATCCTCGGTTTGCAAAAGGTAAAAAGCAATTCGCTGAGCCGACTTCGGGCCCACACCAGGCAAGCGACCGAGTTCGTCAATGAGTTCTTGAACTACGCCCTCGTACATTACTTGTCATCCAAAGGCTTGGCGTCAAGGATCTCGCGAAGTAGTGACTCCCCGTAGCGACCGTCATCCACCGGTTCGGCAACCTCTGGTTCAACCTCGGGCTCGATAACAACAACAACTTCTGGCTCTGCAACGACGTCGATCACCTTGGTCTCGGGAGCAACGACCTCCGCAACCGCCTGCAAGTAAGGCTTGAACTTCACGTTCACACCGAACTCTTCGAAGATTGCCGTGCGCAAAACATCGGGAGCACCCTCGGCGGCCTTGAACTTTTCGAGGTCGTACTGCGAAGGGAACCGAACCGTCAAAACATCAACTTCGAAATCGACTACATCCAAACCAAAGGCAACCAACCAAGCCGCCATCGACTTAGTTTCTACCTTGCGCAGAATCTCTGGCCAAGCGGCCTTCATCTGCGCGAGAGTCACCGAGCCAACAGCAACGGGAGCTGCCTCAACGGCGACCGCTGGAGAAGCAGAAACGGGTTCAGCAGCGACAACCTTTGCCGGAGCAGGGGAACCAACCGGCGAAGCACCTTCGCCAATGCCGATCCGACGCTCTAGACGCTCGATTCGAGCAAGCGAACCAATCTCGGAAGAGTTGGCCCCCGGCACCAAAACCTTGGCAACCATCAACTCGAGGTGAAGCTTCGGGCTGGTCGCACCAGACATCGCGCTAAGCGAAGCGTTGACCTCGGTCGCAGCATGCGTGAGCTCGGCCTGACCAAACTTGCTAGCCTGCGACTGCATTTTGTCGATCATTTCGTCGGTAGCTCCGCGAAGCACGGCCTTTGCACCAGCGCCAACCGATGCCACAAGAATGATGTCGCGCAAACGCTCTAGGACGTCTTCAACAAATTGGCGAGGATCCTGGCCAGACTGAATTACCTTGTCAACAACCCCAAAAGCCGAAGCCGAATCACGAATCGCTAGTGCGTCAATAGCCTCGTCGAGCAAGGACTCAGGCGTGTAACCAAGAAGAGCAACAGCACGGTCGTATTCGACTCGGCCCTCAGAGCCAGCAATCAACTGGTCAAGCAACGAAAGCGAGTCACGAACCGAACCGCCACCGGAACGAACCACTAGAGGCATTACGCCAGGTGCAATCTCAACCTTCTCTGCAACACAAACCTCTTCGAGGTAATCAAGCATCTGAGCCGGTGGCACGAGACGGAACGGGTAGTGGTGGGTGCGCGAACGAATCGTCGCAATCACCTTGTCTGGCTCGGTGGTGGCAAAAATAAACTTCACGTGGGCAGGTGGTTCTTCAACAATCTTCAGCAAGGCATTAAAGCCCTGAGGAGTAACCATGTGGGCTTCGTCGAGAATGAAGATCTTGTAGCGGTCGCGGGCAGGTGCATAACCCGCTCTTTCGCGAAGTTCACGGGCGTCATCTACACCGTTGTGCGAGGCTGCGTCGATCTCAACTACGTCGAGCGAACCACCGCCGTCACGAGCAAGTTCAACGCATGAATCACACTTGCCACAAGGGGTGTCGGTAGGCCCTTCGGCACAGTTTAGGCAACGGGCCAAGATGCGAGCCGAGGTCGTTTTGCCGCAACCGCGAGGGCCAGAGAAAAGATAAGCGTGGTTCACGCGATCCGAGCGCAGAGCGGCCATGAGTGGCGCAGTCACCTGAGCTTGACCGATGAGCTCGGCAAAATTCTCGGGACGATAACGACGATATAGAGCAGTAACCACGTTTAGAGCCTAGTCTCCTCAACCGACAGTTCAGGCTAATAAAAAGACTCCCCGCACACCCGTCAGAGCCCAGTTACCCTTGCTATCTTTCGATCCTGGGGGAGTTAGCCGAGGTGACGCCGCACGGGGAGTCCAGTGCAATTCTAAGCGAAAAAGCCTCACTCAGAGCCTTCGCTAGGAGCTGAGCGAACGCAAAAGACCCAGTTCAACCGAGTCGAGCCCGTAGCTCTCAACGAGGACATCGGCAGGCAATTCGGCGTGAAAGTCGATGATTTCGATGCCAACCAGTTCACCAAGTTCATCGATGTCTGCGTTGATCGAAGGTGACACCTCAACAGTGCGTGAAACCAATGAGTTTGACCGGCGTAAGTATGCCAAGCCGGCTTCACGATCAAGCTCTAACTGCATTACTTTCACCTTTCGCTCCAAGCTACTGTGATGATTATCACTCTTGAACCCAAAGGATATCCACCTTTTACAAAAACCTTTAGCCGAGAGCCAGGCGCCAGGCTGGACTCTAGAACTACAGAACCGCTAGACCCCTCTCGAATTACTTGCGGACTAGCCAAAACCTGTTCGACTTGGATCAAAGAGACATTCCTTTCCTGCATTCGCTGAATGCAATGCCGACTAAAAATTATTTGCACTCTGAAATGATCAACAGATCTGCACGACTTACCAGCACCAAGATGAATTTTGTGCATAAGTCGACCACCCCGAAACGACTAAACTCTTAGAAGTTACCTGTGCATTAGTGCCAGTTGGCATCCAGGAGAATTCGCCTAGTGGCCTATGGCGCCAGCTTGGAAAGTTGGTTGAGTGAAAGCTCTCGGGGGTTCGAATCCCCCATTCTCCGCGAAACCCCAGCCTCGACGGTTGGGGTTTTGGTCTATCCGCGTGAAGGGATTATTGTCGCCATATGCTCAAAAATCCAATAATCGCGGGGTTTTACCCTGACCCTTCGATTGTTCGTGTGGAAGACGATTTCTACATTGTGAATTCCAGCTTTGAGTATTTTCCGGCTATCCCAATCTGGCATTCCAAAGACCTCGTTCACTGGCGTCAGCTTGGTAACGCGATTGACAGGGTTGAGCAGGGCCTAGACCTTTCACAGGTCAAGCCGTCCGGCGGCGTCCAGGCCGCCACGATTCGGCACCACAATGGCACCTTCTATATAACCTCGACCAGGGTTGGGCCGGTTTGGCCTCAAACAGATCAGCACTTCATTGTTTCGGCTCGAGACATCAACGGACCTTGGAGCGAGTGCCATTTCATCGAGGATGCTCCCGGAATCGACAGCTCACTGTTCTTTGACGACGGCAAAGCTTATTTCCTGGCCAATCGCGAGCAAGCTGGCGCGAAGGATGGCAACGACGCCGAAATCTGGATGAGCGAAATCGACTTGGAGACTTATGCGCTCGTCGGCGAGAAACAAACTCTTTGGGCAGGCACCGGCGGCATCTACCCCGAAGGCCCGAGGCTCTTCAAGCGTGACGGCTGGTTCTATCTGCTCGTTGCCGAGGGCGGCACCCTCCATAATCACGCAACTACTTTTGCCAGGAGCAAGAGCCTCTGGGGTCCTTACGAGTCATCGCCACGAAACCCGGTGCTCACCCACCGCCACCTTGTTCGCGAATACCCGATTCAGAACGTTGGCCACGCCGACATGGTCGAACTCAAAGATGGCTCGTGGTGGGGTGTCTGCCTCGGTTCTCGCCCAGCCGGCGGCTTCTATGACGGAGGCAACGTCAAGTATTCGTTTGGCGGCTATTACCGAAACCTCGGACGCGAAACCTTCGCGTTCCCGATAACCTGGCCGGCAGATGGCCTGAGTCCCCTATTTACCCCCGAGAGCGGCCGAGTGCTCTCGGAATACGCCAAGCCAAAGCTTGCCGAATCGCCCCGCAGGGACGTTCCTTACGAGTTCACCCGCGAATCGCTGCGAACCAAGTGGGTGACGATCCGCGACACCGATCTCGATCGCTTCGTCCTAGATGAATCTCTACGAACTCTAGAGATCAGACTCGCCGAGGCCTTAGAAAAATCGTTCATCGGAGTGCGTCAGACGGCTTGGAAGTTTGATGCATCGGTGACGGTGAGCCTGGATGGCCTCAAAGTTGGCGACTCGGTTGGGCTTGGTGCCTACATCAAAGAAGGGTTCAGCCATTCGGTCTCTATTTCACTTTCCGAAGCAGGCCTTACGGTCAGGTTCGCGTCCCCCGGAGGTGTTTTGGCCTCTAGCGACGTAGCAACCGAACTCGGCGAACTAGAAATCCATATTTCGGGACGGGATCAGGACTACGAGATCAGCGTCCCAGCTCTTGGCCTGAACCAAAGGTTCGATGGCCGCGAAATCTCTTGCGACATGACCGATTCCCACACCGGTGTGATGATCGCTCTATTTGGAACCAGCACGCAGAACTCGAGAGTCAGTTTCGCGGACTTCAAATACACCGCTAGCTGAGTGGGGTGAAGAGGTTTCCCATGGCGTTGAAAATGCTGACGAGAGTGGCAATGTGAACGACCGAAATCACTAGATTGCTTATGACAACGGGGTTTTTGAAGGTGCCGACGGTGAATGGCGTCGTGAGCTTGTAGATAACCTGCACCGACAAAAGAGCCACGACAAAAGTGGCGACGGGAACAAAGAGAAGCAACACGGATGCCAAGAGAATCGCAAGATAAATTGACATCAGGATTCCTCGAGCCGCCGTGAAAGCACCCCACGCGTGATCCACTAACGGCGACTTGATTGCCATGAGAACGACTATCGGGACTAGAACCAGGATGTTGACCGTTAGCGAGATGTAAATCATGGTTTGCACTTATTTTCCTCCCATTCTGCCCGTTGCCGAATTGCGTTTGCCAACCGCTGGAACAAGGTTTCCCACTTTGCCAAAACCGAAAGGCGGCATGTTTACATAAACATTCTCGGTCATCCCCTTTTGAACAACATAGGTTTCATGCCAAATTCCCACAGCGTTGGACTTCATGGCCGCTTTGTTGAATGCCTTCCAAGCCGGGAGGTGTTCGGAGTCCTTGGCCTTCGCGTATTCCATGAGCTTCTCGGCACTCTCCCAGTACTGAACCAGAATCAGCGTTCGACTGAACCACATTTGGTAAGACTTGAATCCCAGCTGAGGGTTCCTATAAAGCTCCGGAAGCATTTTCCCCATCGCCATAAAGACCGGCACCCACTTTGTGAAAGCCAGCGGGTTGTTGATGCGCATGCCGATGAGAAAAACTACAAAATCCCCTTCGGCTGGGGCGGTCATGCGGCCTTGGATGATCTTTGCCATTGGTTTGCGCTCCTAGACGTAAATTGAATGATTGTTTACAAGTAAACCATATTGTATACAAGTAAACTATTCTCATGGCCGAAATCCGTATCAGTTTTCTACTCAATGACTTGGTTCGAGAAATGAACAGCCAAGCCGACGGACTGCTCCGAAAGAACTTCAGGATCACATACAGCCAATTTGTTTTCCTGCTTTGCATCGGCGACACCGAAGATGTTGACGTTACGAGACTAGCTTTGGCGCTAGGTGTAACTAAAGGCGCGGTTAGTAAGCGTCTCGGTTGGTTCGTGAATCGAAACTTTGTTGCAACGCATCAGCTCGATGGAGACGCTAAGCGTGTCTTGATCTCCCTCACCAAGGATGGAGCCGCTCTAGCAGAAGCGGCTGGAAACTTTCTCGAGAAAGAGTTTCTCCAGGTAATTTCCAATTCCCCTGGTCTAGACCAAGACCTCCTGAGAACAGAGCTAGGCAAGATGTTGGGCGTCCTAATAAGTAAAAAGACGTAAGCCCAAGAGTAAGCAAAATTGCCTTGTCATAGCCATCTATGGTCTGTAGATTTCTGATATGACGGAAGAATCGAACAGCCCTCACAAAGTCCTAGTCCCAGGTCGCTGGGTTGAAAGAATCGAGGAAGTCTTTCACATAGTGCTGGGAGCTTGCTTGCTAGTTATCGCCGTGGTCGCTCTCTACTTTTCAATCGTTCGTGCCTTCGAAACGACCCCGTTCTTCCCCACTGGGATGATTCAGGCCATCAACGACATACTTTTCATCATCATCATTCTCGAAATTCTAAGAACCGTTGTCGCCAGGTACACCGATGGCGTCTTCCAGTTGCAGAACTTTCTAATCATCGGAGTTATCGCCGCCGTGCGACACATTCTTACGGTGGGTGCGTCGATGACCTTGGCTTCCGGAAAATCCCAGAGTGAATTCGATAGAGCCGTTGTTGAATTGGGAGTCAGCGCAGGAATAGTCGTGGCCCTGGTCTTCGCGATTTTCTTGTCGAAGGCGTCGAGCAGTTTTCCTGCAAAGAGCGCACGGCGCTCAAACGGGAGTTAGTCAAAAAAGAACCCAGCCCTAAGGCTGGGTTCTTTAGTTAGAGCTGTTAAACCAGTGCTGATCCATCTGCTGCATTGACCTTGCGCATGATGATCATGATCAAGTCGATGAGAGACCAGAGTCCCAGACCACCAAGGGTAAGAAGCTTTGCAACACCGAGGCCAGTGTAGCCAAGGTAGAAGCGGTCTACTCCTAGACCTCCAAGGAAGAATGAAAGCAGGATAGCGGTTACGTAACTCTTTGGTGCATTGGTTCCGTTGGTTTGTGACATAGTTTCCCCTTCTTTTCGAGTGTTCTGGAAAATACTAACGGCGGATTTAGCGAAGTTGTGGAATGTATCGACATATATTTGCAGCTGCACATTTTGCCAAAAAGGGCGCAAACCAACAAGTTGGGTGGTTTTTGGCTAGTGACTAGCTTTTGCGCTTGAGTATCGACTTTGCCTTGGCGATGAGTCGCTCTAGACCTTGAGTCCCCTGCTTGTTGAGCTCTCGAGCCCACTCGAGTTCGAGGGCGAGAATTGATAACCCGAAGAAGATGAAAAGTAGACCCGGACCTGGCGTGATCATCATGATTACACCGGCGACTAGCATCACCGTGCCAACCACCATGGTCAAAACCCAGCGCAACGGGTGAGGAAGATTGGACAGAATCTTTTTGAGCCATTCCATTGTCTAATAACCCTCCTTCAAGGGATGCCACTCTAACAAAAATTGCTAGGCTTGCCCGATGCCCTATCTCGTGGATTTCGTGAATGTTTCAAACCAAGGACTCGAGTCAGCCTCACATGTGGAAGCGCTGGCCGGCCTTCGAGCCAATGAGGCTCGCTATTTCAAGAACAAATACAACGTCGACTTCATCACCGATCCGGCGAGCGCCAAGCCTGAACTTGTTGGCTACGTGAACCGGGTTCTCGCCGAGCGTGACATCCACTTTGCTTCGAACCCTCTAGAGGTCACCGACATGCTCATCGAAGGCGTCCGCTGGACCTACGTGTTCTACGAGAGCGGGCTTGCGGTCAACGTGCTCTACGCCCTCGAAGACGGCGGCAAGCGAGCTGTGGGCTTCAAACTGTCGATGGGCATGGAGATCCCAATCGAATTGGCGTCGAAGTTCAAGTTCGTTCGGCAGAAGTCGAAACTTGCCGGCGAGATTCGCGGTTCTTACTTTGTGATCAAGGGTAAGTACTAGCCCGAGCACGCCTCGGAGGCGTTTCGGAGACAGCGCCTATGCAGACTTTAGAGCGAGCATGAACTGCCCGCCACCAGACTTGATTTCGACGTCAAAACCCACTCCAGGAGCGAGTCTGGTTAGTCGATCTAACAGCCAAGTGGCTGCCTCATCGGCTTCACGCTGGCCAGGGCAGCGAGCCACGATTTCGCGACCACCCTTTCGCTCCAAACGCTCGACTGCTTCGAAGATTGGCGATGGGTCTACGACAAAAAGCTCTGGTGACCAGGCGACGACGGGCGAAACCTTGCCCTTCATGGTGTTGCACTGGCGGTGAGCCAGACGCTCTACGGTCTTAGCGCCCTTTTTGGCTTTCGAAGCGGCATAGCTGTCGGTGCTTGGCCCCAGGTCGGAGTTCACCGATGCATCGGGGTCAACTGGCTGGTCGCATAGCCAGCAACGCCAACCGTCGCGCTCGCCTACTTCGTTCAAATCACTCATACAAGCAGGTTACGCGAATCTGCGGTAACCTGACGTCAAAGAGCATGGAGACTGAATTTTGAAGCTTTTTCGAGCAGTTATAGGCGTGGTTGCATCGTTCGCACTTGTGTTTTCTGGTTCTTTTGCCGCAAAAGCCAGCGGCGAAAGCCTCACTCTCTCAGAGTTCCAGTCAAGCCCCGGTTACCAGCTGCTGAGCGATGAAGCCAGCGCGACCGCGATCTTCATGAGCAACGCGGGCGCTGTGCAGATAACGACCACTTCGAGCATGGACATCAGTGGAACTCCGGCCTCCGGCTCGATTCTGGAACTAAAGAGTTCGAAGACCAAAAGTCAGGCGAAAATTTCGAACACCAATGCCGGAGAAACCGTCGGGACACCCCTGATTGGCACGTTCGATGGCACTCTCTTTTACGGTCCGGTTAGCATCGCGTCCACGACAACTGGGGTAATCAACTACGACGCGGCTATCGCTCGCCTCAACAAGTCGACGGCAACTGTATTGGCTATGCCAACAACCGCGGTTCCTAACCCATTCACGAAATACAAACCAGCTTGGGTTTATTCGGCTGCCCAACTAGACCCATTGGCACGCCTTACCGAAGGTTTTTCGACTGATTCGCTAAGCAATGTCGCCGGCTTGTTGTTCAGCACCGTAGAGCCGCAAGCGAACGCTGACAACCCTTCGAGCACCGACTACGTGTTCACTGCCTCAAGCCCCGCAACTGGCCAAACGCCACCGTATGAATGGGTTGTTACAACTACCTTCAATGAAAGCCACGTCTTCGTTTCGCAAACTCTTAGGGCAGTCGTAGTCGATATCACTGTGAACATTGTCACCGAATTGTCGACTCCGGCGTCAATCGAATTTGCTGCCGTCGATAAGACTCAAAGCGTGGCACTGAGTTCACTGGTCACAATGGGTCGAAAGATCGCAGCCGAGAAGTCCTTGGCTGCTAAGGCTAAGTCGCTGGCAACCAAAGCGACGGCTTTGGCGAAGGCCACTCGAAAGGCGCTAACGGTTACGCAACTGAAGAGTGCCGCAAAGACGCTGAAGCTTTCTACTGTCGCGCTAAAAACCGGGGTGAAGCTAACTGCCAAGTACCAGGGTGTTGCCGGCAGCGTATGCGTTACCGCGGTGAAGGGCAAAGCCGTCACCGCGCACTGCTAACTTTTCTTGCGCGGGAACCAGGGAATCAGCGCGCTGACTCGCTCTTGGTACTTCTTGTATTCTGGATACTTGCCTGTTGAGATTTGCTCGGTGAAACGCAGACTACCGGCGAATAGGGCACTCAATACGACAGCTCCGACGATCGACCAGTGCCAGAGCTCGCCGAGGGCTATCGCGCTCCAGAAATAGAGCACCCACCACTGCGCTTGCTCGGCGAAAAAGTTTGGGTGGCGGCTAACCGAGAAGAGCCCTTTGTCTAGGAATCCCTTGGCTTTGCCGGCCTTCTTAGCCTGGTGAAAATTCCACTGCTGTTGGTCGGCAATCGTTTCAAAGGCCAGAAAGCCCAGGAACAGGGCGGCCCAGGCCCAGTCGGTGGAGTTTGAGGCGGCCGGCGCAAAGAACGCTGGGACGGTGATGCCTAGGAGTAAGAAATTTTGAAACAGGACGATGAAGAAGATGTTGAAGATTTGGTAGAGCGCAGGGCTCATCTTTTCGCGCAGGATTGCCCATCGATAGTCCTCGCCGCCCTTGGCATAGCCGCCCTTGCGAGCGAAGTTGAAGGTTAGGCGGGCGGCCCAGAGGGTTGCGACCACTGCCATCAGAACGTGGCGTTGATCCAGATTGCTACCGATGGCGAAGATCCAGAGGTAAACGGCTGGCACAACCGACCAGAGGCGGTCGACCCAGGAGTATTCCTTGGTGATTACAGAGGTTAGCCAGGTTACGAAGCAAACACCGGCACAAACTAGTGTGGCAATTAAGAGACTCGACATTGGGTTCCTTCCCTGCGAAAATCCTATTCCTTGCGAACGAAAATACCGGTTAGCGAGAAAGCCTAGACTTAGGTTCATGCCACAGCAAAGTCGCAATTGGGTAGTCAGCTACATCTCTGCAGCCCTAATCTGGGGTGCCTCCTTTCTCTTCATCGCCGTCTCCGCAACGGCACTACCGGCTTTTGGTGTGGCGTTCATCAGGCTCTTCATCGGCACGGTCACCCTCTTTGTGATCATCAAGGTCAAGGGTTACAAGATCCCCACAGACCTCGACACCTGGAAGAAATTCTTGGTCGGCGGCGCCTTCATGAGCGCGATTCCGTTCACACTGTTCGCATATGCCGAAACCCACGTGACTTCGGCTTTGGCTGGCATCGTGAATTCAACGACGCCAGTGGCAACCGTCCTAGCAATCTTGATTGCTTTCAGGAGCGAAAAGATCACTCGCGCCCAGTGGTTCGGTTTGGGTATCGGCATTCTCGGGTCGGCAGTGTTGATCGGTGCTTGGCAGGGCTTTGGCGAGAACGACCCGTTGGCCATTATCGCTCTGTTCGTGGCGACCATTTGCTACGGCTTTGGTGGGCCATACGTTCGGCGCTACATCGAGCCGAAGAAGCTGCCGAACGAGGTGGGAGCCTTTGGTCAAGTGGCCGGTGGCGCGATCATGGTTCTGCCGTTTTATCTATTTGCGGCTCCCGAAAAGGTGATTGGCGCGATCGACATCTGGGTGATACTTTCGATGCTTGCCTTGGGTATTTTTGGCAGCGCAATCGCCTACGTCTCTTATTACAACGTCCTGAAGTCAGCGGGTTCGGCGATTGCGTCTTCGGTTACGCTAGCCACCCCCGTGGTCGCCGTGGCACTTGGAGTGATCATTCGGCACGAAAGCGTTTCTTGGTACGAGCCGGTCGGTGGTGCTGTCATCATCTTCGGAGCCGCCGTGGCTCAGGGGCGCTTCAAGAAGTTGTTTAGAAGTTGATTCGCAAGTATTCGGTTGACCTCGCGCTGCTCGCGGTGGCGGTTTTCTGGGGAGCTAGCTATCTGGTTGCCAAGTCGATTACGCCTTTTGCCTCGGTTCCGGCGATGCTGTCGATTCGGTTCGTCACCGCCGGTTTGATCATGATGCTGGTTTGGCTGATCAAGCGCGAGCCGTTTAGTCGCGCAGACGTGGTTTTGGGCACGCTTTTCGGAGTCACCCAGGCATCAATCATGCTGGTCGAAACCTACGGGCTAAAAGAGACTTCGGCCACCAACGCGGGGTTGCTAATCAGCCTCACGATCGTATTCACCCCGATTCTCGAGAGCGCATGGAAGAGAAAGTGGTTGCCGCGTAACTACTTCATCGCTGTCACGGTTTCGCTGGTCGGTGTTTTGCTTCTGGTTTCTGGAAACGGCTTCAAGGCGCCAAACTACGGCGACGGGCTCATGCTTCTTGCCGCCTTGATTCGCACCTTTCACGTGACCGCTCAGGGGCGGTTCACGGTTGGGCGCAAGGTTTCTTCGTTCAACGCGATTTCGCTGCAGATGCTGGTTTGCGGTCTCATCTATCTGGTGATCGATGTTCAGGGAACAATCTCGGCCGTGCAGACATTTGCCCTGGCTCAGTGGCAGGCCACTTTCTTTTTGATTCTGTTTTGCACCATCTTTGCCTTTGGCACACAACTTTGGGCGATTCGCAAAACCTCGGCCTCTAGAGCGTCTCTGCTGCTGAGCACCGAACCGGTCTGGGCGGTTGTGATTGCGTCACTCTTTGGCGGCGAACTACTCGGGCCAATCGGAATTCTAGGTGCGGTCTTGATCATCGGCGCGAGCCTGGTTGGCCAACGCATCGAACAGCGCTTTAGAGAGGGCTGAGCGGGATTCTAAGCGCGGCTGGGGCAGTGACCGGCACGAGAGGTAGTTTCGGCGCTACGGCACGAATTGGTGCGAATCTGAAGCCCAGACCCGGTCGGGCATCGCCCTCCCCCTTGTTTGGCCAGTGCGCACATGCCCACTCTGCCTGAGCAGTGATGCTCAACGACGGGTTTACACCAGGGTTGGCAGAAAGCGTCGAGCCGTCGAGAATGTGCAGCCCGGGAACGCCAAAGGCACGCAGGTATGGGTCGACGACTCCGTTTTCTGGGGAATCCGCAATCACACAGCCGCCCAGAAAGTGCGCCGTCATCGGTATTCCGAACGGTTCGGTAATTACCGCACCAGGAGTTCCATTCATGACCTTGGCTAAATCACGTGCAGCCGCGTGACCGACCTCGACCCAAGCGGGGTTCGGTTTGCCGAGGCCTTGGCGGCTGGTCAGCTTCTTGCCGAATAGCCCGCGCTTCATGAAGGTGCTCAGCGAGTTGTCTGCGCTCTGCATGACGAGCAGAATCAGAGTGCGCTCCGACCAGTGACGCAGGTTGTAGAACTTGGGTAGGCGATGCAGGTTCTTCAGCGTGTTCCAGATCAGGAGCCCGAAGTTTGGCGCTTGGCCCTTCTTGCCAGATGACATCACGCTCTCCATGAGCGCCATGAAGTTTGAACCCTTGCCGTAGCGCACCGATTCGATGTGGGTGTTTTCGTCGGGAAAATACGAGGACGTAATAGCGCTGCCCAGCGAGTAATCGACGGTGTCGTCTCGAGAAACCACACCGAGCAGGCTCTCGGAGTTGGTTCGGCTGAGTTGACCGAGCATCGGGCTGAGACCCTGCAGGTTGCCGTTTGACTTGACTCGCTGTAGCAGCTTGGCGGTGCCGAGGGCTCCCGCCGCCACAATCACCTGTTTCGCCGTGATCGACCGGCGCTTGCCACCCGAGGTGCCTCGAGTCTTCACCGTGAAGCCGTCTGCGCCGTCGATGATGTCGGTGACCGTGGCCAGTTCGCGCACCTCGGCACCGGCGTTCTCGGCAAGGTAGAGGTAGTTCTTGACCAGGGTGTTCTTTGCTCCGTGTCGGCACCCGGTCATGCACTCACCGCAGTTGATGCAGCCGGTGCGCTCGGGGCCTTTGCCTCCAAAGAATGGGTCCTTGACGGTCTTGCCCGCCTCACCAAAGTGCACTCCGACCGGTGTGAGTCTGAAGGTCTCGCCTTTGCCGCTGCGCTGCGCTAGCCGCTCAAGCGCGTCGTCGCTGGGGCTGTAGAACGGGTTTACGACCACCCCGAGCATCTTCTCGGCTTGGGTGAAGTAAGGGTCTAGCAGGCGCTGCCAGTCGGCGATGCCCGCCCACGAACCGGTGTTGTAGAACTGAACGGGAGGGCGATACAGCGTGTTGGCATAGACGAGCGAGCCGCCACCGACCCCCGCGCCCGACATCACCATCACGTTTTTTAGCAGGTCGATGCGCTGAATGCCTTTGAGGCCGATGCGCGGGAAGAACAGAAACTTCTTGAGCTCCCAGGAGTTTTTCGCAAAGTCGCCATCGGCGAATCTGGCACCTGCTTCTAGGACGCAGACCTTGTAACCCTTTTCGGTGAGGCGCAACGCGGCGACCGAGCCTCCGAAACCGGAGCCGATGATCACCACATCGTAATCGTGCATGACTATGGGTGCCTGAGCGGGCTGGTCGGCATGCGCTCCTGGGCAACCCAAGGCACGTTGTAGCCGGTCGAAGAGGCCAGCAGGTCGAGGAACGGAATCGAGTCGAAGGTTTCTGGGCCAACTACACCCGTGCCCTCCCAGACGCCCTTGGCGATTAGTTCGAGAGCGATCAGAGGGTTGAAGGCGGTCTGCCAAACAACTGCCTGAGTCTCGTACTTTGCCATGGTCAGGGCGTTGTCGGCAACGTTGTAGATGTATGTCGCGCGCTGCTTGCCTTCGAAGTCCTTGCCGGTTACGAGCACACCTGCACAGGTCTTACCCTCCATGCGCGGGCCAATCGTGGCCGGGTCTGGCAAAACCGCCGCCACCATGTCGCGCGGGGCTACGTCTACCGGGCCCTGAGCCGAGCGAACGCGGTGTGGCTTCGTTTGGTCGAGCCCGAGCTTGTGCAGGGTTTGCAGAATGCCGATGAACTCCTGGCCGAGGCCGTACTTGAAGGCGATCTTCTTGGCCTTTATGGTGCGTGAGAGCATGGTTACTTCTTCGTGCTCAACGTTTACGCACTCGACTGCGCCGATGCCCTCGGGGAACTCGAAGATCTCAGGCTCGCTGAATGGCTCGGTGGTGTAAAAACCGCGGCCGGCCTCCCAGATGATTGGCGGGTTGAGGCATTCCTCGATGGTGGTCCAGATTGAAAATGACGGAGCGAAAATTTCGTTGCCGGCGTCGTCGCGAACAACCAGGTTGCCGCCGTCCTTGACCGAAATTTCGTCGATCTCTGAAAACAGGTGGTCCTGCGCGTAGCGTGCAAAGACGTTCGAAAGGCCAGGTTCGACACCCATGCCCACGAGAGCTAAAAGTCCAGCTCGCTCCCACTGTTCGTTCAGCGCGTACTGCTGGTCGCCGAGCTTGAGGCCGGGCTGGTGGAACGGGTCGGTCTCGTGTGGCTCCGAAAGGCTCATTGCCATGTCAACGTAGTTAGCCCCCGCGGTGAAGGCTCCAGAGAAAATCGTTGGCACAAACTTTGGTTCGACCGCGTTCAAGATGTGCGTGATGCCGTGTTCCTTAGCGGTTGCTGCCACACCGGCCGCGTTTGAGGCGTCAATTTTGACGGCTAGAAACTTGGACGCGACCTCATCACCGTTGCGGTTGGCGATCCATTCGAGAGTGCGCTCGGCTCGGCTCACGTCGTAGTCGGAGATAACGAATAGTTCATAAAAGTCGCGCTCGGCTGCGAGCTTGGCGATTGCATCGCCAACACCGCCGGCGCCGACAAGGAGGATTCTCATTCCTCAAGCCTAACTAGCGAATGCGCAAGTTTGCGGTTGGCTCCAAAACCCAGTCGATTACGCCTTGCCAGTGGCCAAACCCGTCACCGAGAGCCAGGTGTTTTGCACCCTCAAAGATCTGAGCCTCGAGGCCTAGCGCGTTGCCATGGGTTTCTTGAATTCCTCGAGGCATCCACGGGTCATCGTCTGATCCGAGCAAAGTTATGTCCTTAGCGCTCGCGTGCAAGGCAGTTTTCACCAATTCGGTTGACTCCACAATGAAGGAGGAAACATCGGCGAGCATCGAGCTGTCGGGCGGGGCCACCAGCAGCAACCGATCTGGCACGATCGGCAAAAGCCCATCGACCCCGAGTCGCAACCAGGTTGAGCAGCCGAGCGAATGAACCAAAACAACTACTTCTTCGCCGTCGCGCTTGGACGCCGAAATCATCTCGAGTTCGGCAATTAAAACCTGAGCCCAGTCTGCAAAATTCGGGCTTTCGGTGTCGGGAAGCTGGGGGTAGTGCACGTTGTGGCCGGCTTTGCGCAACGCGGTAGCCAGGTGTCGTTGCCAATGGTCTTGCGCACGGGAGTTTCTCCAGCCGTGGATTATCAGAACATGTTTCACTTGCGCCTCTTCGATCTCGCGTAGAAAAAGGCAAGGGGAGCCGCAACGGCTATCCCTACGACAGTTAGACCTATATACAAGGCCGAAGAATCATCGATGATCTTGGGCCTTTGCGGTAGCGGCGCCTCAACCGTGCAGTTGGTTCCGGCCGGGTCTTGGTCTTTGAAATTGGAGATCCCGTCGCCGTCCATGTCGTCGTCCTCGGCGTTGATAATTCCGTCGCCGTCGATGTCTGGGTCGACACCGTTCAGTGCTCCGTCGCCGTCGATGTCGGCAACGCAGTTGATCGAAGGAGTGGAGGTCAACGTGGACGCCCGTGCGCCAATAATGCCAAAGGTCCCGATAAACAGGGCTGCGATAAGGCCAAAGACGACAATAATCGCAACGATTCTGGCAACGCGCTTGTCGCTTCGTTTGCGTCGGCGCTTTTGCTTGAATTGGGCCACTAGAAGACTCCGGCTAGTTTGAGGGTCACAATGAGCATAACCACTCCACCTAGTCGGTAAACCCAAACCAGGTTCTCACGCTTAACAAAACGTATTTCGCCTTCTTCGCCTTCGCGACCGAACATTCCCAGCACGCTGAGCACCAAAAGCGGAATCGGTAGCAAGGCGAACGACCAGAGGGCCAGCTCTGGGCTCTTGCCGAACCAGCTGCCAACGACCACCGCGGTGCCTTGCGCAACCAGGAGGACGAATGCGAGACCAGGAATACCCTGCGGCAGGATCCGCCAGAGCCAAGGCACGTTTGGCCACTTGTGTGAGACCCAACCGAGAACGGTTGGCAAAGCAAACAGGACGCTACCGACCCAAACCTGCCAAGCGTTGCCCATCAGAGCAGCGGTGACGAAGATGAAGATTGCGATTCGGGTGAGCAGCGCAACGTAACGGTGACCGGCGTAGGTCGATGGCACCTCTGTCGGGTGCAAGGAGTCGAGTCTCTCCGGGAAGATGCGAGCCACGGCTTCTTCAAGAAGAACTCTGACAACAGTCGCACCTGCAACTGCTAGTGCGAAGTCGTTTACATGGTTGGCGACAGAAAGGGTCAAGCCAGCCAAAGCCGGAAGTGTGCCGACCATCGAAGCCGTTGCCCAACCACCAAAGAACGGCAGAACCGCCATGTCAATGACTCGCTCCCAGACATAGTGCTTCTCGGCGTCCTTGTCTTTTCTGAACTGCCTAAACGCGTTGGTTAGCAGGACCGGGCCGAAGCCTGTTATGACTATGCCGAGCAACAGGCGGACATCGGATATTTGGACGTTGTTGGCGTGAACGATGACGGTACCGAGAACAAATACGGTCATGCCGATTAGACCGGCCAAGGCATCGAAAACACCAATCAGAGTGATTGCCAGGAAGATTGGCCAGACCGGCGGCAGAATGTGCTCTGAGCCTGGGTTGATAGAAATGGCCGCAAGAACCACCGCTGCAATTGTCGGCAATACCGAGAGGCTACCGAAGGCTGCGCGCAGATACGCGGCGTCGACCGTGGTCTTCGAAAGTATCGGGGAGAAGCGAGACAGGATAAAGATCCAGCTGATGCTGATCTTGTCAATCAGACTAAAGAAACGCTTCTTCCAGATGCGCCACTTATCGCCTCGACCACGGCGCTTCAAAGTGAACTCTTCATGCTCGGCGTCGATGTTTGCGATCGAGCCGGCGTCATTGCCGCCCGAACCTCTAGAGCCACCAGACGAACCGCCACCTGCCGCTCCAGCAGCACCGGCTGCAGCCGCAGCAGCCGCGACCGCCGCCGCAACAGCGCCGAGCTTGCCAACTGTTGCTGCAACAGCGGCGATTGCTTCGGGAGAACCGGTTGGGTCAAATGGGACAGGGGCGGCGTTGTCGTCTCCGGTTGCACCGGTTCCAGGGTCGACTGCAGGACCAGTTGGAGTTGGTTCAGGAGTTGGTTCAGGAGTTGGTTCTGTCGTTGGGGTTTCGGTGGGGGTCGGTTCAGCGGTAGGTGTTGGCTTTGGTTCAGGCTTCTGCTCTGGCTTTGGGGCCGCGGCGCTGGTGAAGGTGGTGGTTGCCGCGATGCTTGAGCCCTGAGCATTGGCTGCGGTAACCATGACGTTGTAAACGGTCGAGTACTTCACGTTCAAGAATTCGCAGGTTCCGACCTTGTCGGTCGAACAAACAACCGTTCCGTTTACGCTCACCCTGTAAGTGGTAACTGGCGAACCACCATCTGTGAGTGGCACAGCCCACGAGATCACGAGCTTGTCGCCAAGTTGCGAGGCAAGCACCGAGGTCGGAGAGCCCGGCACAGCAAGGCCAAGCCAAACACCCTGCGCCGCGTTTCCTTCGCCACGAGACTGATCGGTGATGGTAATCACCTTGACGTCGTAGCCGACTACGACAGCCGCACGTCGCAGGCCGGCGGGGGCTATGTTGTTGATTACCGACATTGTGCCAGTTGGGTCGGTGACCTTGGCATTCGGGATTGCCGAGAAAGCGCTACCGCGAGGGGTCAAATAGACGTCGTAGGATTCGAAGTCTCCGTCGAAGACCAATGGCGGCGTCCAAGTTACGGTGACCGAGCTGTTCACCTTTTCGGCTCTCAGGTTCGTGACCGCGAGCGGGTTGTCGGTAGGAGTCATGGCGAGAGAGGCCGTCGAGAATCGGCCGATTCCGGCTGCGGTTATAGCGGCAACCTTCACCGAGTAGCTTGCGCCCGCGGCAAGGCCGTTGACCGAGCAGACCAAAGGCGATGCGTCTGCTGAACAGGCAGCATTTATGTAGATGTTGCCGTTGCCATCGGTGGCCACAATCTCGTAACCGAGTGCCGGGGCTCCGCCGAGGTAAGAAGGCGCAGTGAATCCGGCGGTAACGCCACCGATTCCAGCCGAGACCGCGTAAATGTATGGAGCGCCAGCGGTGTCAGGGTTGATTGTGAAAGTTTGGATAACTGGAGACGCCTTGGTGTAAGTCTTGTTACCTGGTTGCTCCGCGGTAATCGCACAGGTTCCGGCGGCCAAAAGGTCTACTAGACCGGTGCTTGAAACCCTGCAAACCCCAGCATCCGCGCCGTCGGCCAACGAGTAAGTGACTTCGAGGCCGGAGTTTGAGGTCGCTTGGGCCATGAAGCTTGGCGTGCCGAAGGCTCGGTCTGAGATTGTTTCAAAGGCTATCTGCTGGTTGAGCATTCCCACGTTGATGACCTGCGTGGTTGAAGCGGGGTTGAAAGTATTGCTTCCTAAGCTTGAGGCGCGAATGATGCAGTCTCCCGTGGCCGTGAAAGTCACTTTTGTGCCAGCAATCGTGCAAGAAGCGCTTCCAGAGTCGACTACCGAGAAAGTAACGGCCAGACGACTCGACGATGTGGCACTAACCACGTATGTTCCCTTTGCAACCGGGTAGGCAGGAACAACTGACGTGAAGACTACGTTTTGATCGACCTTTGTGAAGCTAATGGTCTGTGCGCTTGACGAAACCTCGGTGAAGTTAGTTGAGGCGGCTTTGGTCGCCTGCACCCTGCACTCGCCGGCGGCGCTTGAAACAAGGTAGTCGGCGGTGATCGAACAATTGGCCGTGCCGGCATCAATCACTCGGTAGCTGACGACTCCGGTTCCGCTGCCACCGGTCGTGAATAGGGTGAGTGGGCCCACTGAAGCCGAAGTCTTATTGGCAAGAGAGAGGGTCGCCTGAGCAATTTTTCTAACCGAGATGGCCATCGTTTCAGACGACTCTGGCTGGAAGTTGGCGTCACCTAGGCGAGTGGCGGTCAGCTGACAAGCACTACCGGCATCGCCCGCAACAACTGTGTTACCGATCAGGCGACAGTCGCCGTTGACGCTAAACATCAGCGAACCGTTGCCACTACCGCCGGTGGCGGTGGCCGTGAGCGTTGTGCCGTAATCGATAGTTGCAGGGCTGGTGATCAGCACCGGCGCTTGATTGTTCTTCGTTATAGTCAACGAAGCAATTGGGGCTGTGGCTGGCGCGACGAAGTAGGTTGTGTTGGCGAGGGTCGCACTGACCACGCAGCTACCAACACCCTTGACTGTTACGTCACCTGTAACTGAGTCAACCGTGCAAACGGTATTAGGGCTGGCTGTAGCAAAAACAACGTTGCCCGGGCTGTCGGTGGTGAAGTTCGGTGAGACGATCTGGTCTCGGACGAAGACGCGAACGCCGTAACTGAAAGTCACATCGGCGACCTTGGAGAGTGTTATTTCAGCCGATGTCGCGGTGACCAGTGCGCCCGAAGAGAAGTTGATTGCATAGGCCGCACCTGGGCGACCCTTTAGAACGAGGTTTGTGAAGGTTGCGAGGCCATTGACCGCAGTTGCGGTTGCACCGGCCGTTATTGTTCCACCTGTGCCAGAAGCGATGCTCGCCGTGACAATTGTGCTCGAGTTCGAGGTCGCAAGGTTTCCGAAGCGGTCTCGAAGTTCGACCACTGCGATGGTTGTCATGGTTTCTCCGGTCAGGCCGCCAACGGGCTGAATCCTGATGGTGATCTGGCTAGGCGCTGCGTGAGTCAGGGTCACGTCCTGCGAGGTAAGGCTAAGACCGGAATCGGACGCGAAATTGATTCGGTAAGCCGACCCAGGTGTCCCGACCAGGTTCAAGTTCAAGAAGGTGACTATTCCCCTGTTGGCGGTAGCCGTAACGTTTGTGAGTGTCGAGTTTGCGCCTGAGACAATGCTCGCTGTGATTACGGTGCTGTTGTCACCGACTGCAATGTTGCCAAATCGGTCACGCAGTTCGAGCACCGGCTGGGTTGCCAAGTCCGAACCGGTGGCGCCACCCACAGGCTGGGTTTTGAAGGTGGCCGCTTCGGCGATGTTTGGGGTGACCGTGAAACTCGCTGAGCGAGCTACGGTCAGTGCTCCAGATTTGAAGTCCAAACCGTAATTGGTTCCGGGAGTGCCGACAAACTTTAGGCCGGCAAAAGTTGCAAGTCCGTGATCCATCGTTGCGGTTGTCGAACCACTCAGAATGCCACCGGTGCTACCCGCCGAAATCACTACGGTCACGACCGTCGAGGAGTCACCCGTGATGATGTTGTTGTAAGAATCAAGTAGTTTGACAGCTGGTTGAACGGCTAGTTCGTCACCGGTGGCAGCACCCACAGGGTTGGTGACCATTGCGAGTTTTATCGGCGCACCGGCTACGACACGAACGGCTGCAGAAGACGCGGGGGTTAGGGCTCCCGAACTGAAACCGAAGGTATAGGTGTTTGCTGGCAGACCGACAAGTTTTAGCCCAGAGAACGTTGCTACACCGTTGACCGCAGTGACTGTCTTGGTGCCGGTGAGGCCGCCCGCTGCGCCACTCTCGAGTGCGATGGTCACGCTGGTGCTCGAGTCATCATCGGCAAGGTTGCCGAAGCGGTCTTGGATCTCTACAACTGGCTGAACACTCAGGTTGGTGCCCGTCACGTCACCGACCGGCTGGGTGCGGATTATCAGTTGGCTAGCGGCCGCATGCGTGACCGAGAAAGGTGCGGAGTCTGCGGATGTAATTCGCGTGCTGTTTGGGTTAGCGGCGAAGTTTGCCGTGAAGTTCGCGTTTGGCGCTCCGGTAAACACCACTCCCGCGAAGGTGGCGAAACCTTGCGAGAATGTTGCGGTGGTGTTGCCGCTGAATGATCCATCACCCAAGGAAGACACCGCTATCGAAACGATGGTGCTCGAGTCGCTTGTGACAACGTAGCCGAGACGGTCGACCAGTCGAACAACCGGCTGCGTGGTGATTAGATCGCCGGTAACCGTTGCGCTAGGTTGGGTGACGATTTCAATCGCAGCTGCCGGCCCGTGAACCACGGTGACGTTCGGGCTGACTACCGAAGTTAGCGTGGCCGATGAGAAGGCGAGCTTATAAGCGACCGCTGGTGTGCCCTGGAACTTTAGCCCGCTGAACGTGGCGACACCGTTGGTGATGCTGGCCGTGGTGACCCCGGAGAGGGTTCCGCCGATCCCAGAGTCAATGGTTGTTGCGACCGTGCCCGAGTAGTTGGCAACTAGGTTGCCGTAAACGTCGCGAACCTCAACCACGGGTTGGGTAGCAAGAACGTCACCAGTTATCGCGCCTACAGGCGCGGTGGTTAGAACTAGCTTGGTCGCTGAACCGTAACCGAGGGTTAGGTTTTGATTGACCGAGACAGCCGGCGAAGAAATTGAGTAAGTGATCGTGTAATCGCCCACAGAGCCGCCGAGACCGAGGTTGGCAAAGGTTGCAACACCCGCGACAGCGTTCACCGTTGCGGTGCCAACTAGAGCGCCACCCGCCGAAACGGTTGCGGTGACCGCCTGAGTCGATCCGGCACCAACAGTCACAGTGTTTGAGTCTGCGTCCTGAATTGTCACCTTCGGTTGCGTGGTGAATGCGATGCCAGCCTTGCCACCGGCCGCTGCACGCGTGATGACAACCTTCGAAGCTCCGGCGTTCACAACATTGACCACGTTCGAGTCATTTGAGGTTAGTGCGACTCCCCCGATGGTTGCCTTGAAGTTCAGGGTGTAGTCGATGCCCGGCGTTCCAGCGAGTTTCAGGCCGGAGAAGGTGGCGTAACCCGAGGCGGCAGTCGCCGTTGTATTGCCTTCAACTGAACCACCGAGGCCGGTCGAAACATAAGCTGTGACAATCGCGCTGCTGTCTGTAGTTACCACGTTGCCGAAGCGGTCCTTGATAACCACCGAAGGTTGGGTGGCGAGGTTAGCGTGGGTTGCATTGCCTCCGGAAGGTTGCGCGTAGACCTGAAGTTGCGAAGCCGCTGCCGGTATGACGGTGATCGGAGCAGCGGTTGTCGTGGTCAGCGCACCGGATGAGAACCTGAAGGTGTAATTGGTGCCGGGTTTGCCGGTGAGGTTGAGGTTGGTGAAGGTCGCGATGCCGGAGCTTGCAGTGGCGGTGTTTCCGGTGACCACTGCGGAGGTCGCATCGCCAACCAAAGCAGCTGTGACGACCGCGCTAGAGCTGGTGACCACGTTGCCGTAGACGTCCAACACCCTGACGACCGGCTGGGTGGCGAGGTCGTCGGCCGTTCGGTTGCCTCCAGCCGGAGCTGTGGTTAGTGAAAGTGCGAGTGCGTCACCAAAGGTGACGTTTAGGCTCTGGGTTGCGGCAGGGAGGGTCGGAGCGTCGATTGCAAAGCTCAGGGTGTGGCTGCCGATCAAGCCGCCGATGCCTAGGTTCGTGAATGCGGCAACACCGGCCGAGGCGCGAACCGAAGCCGTGCCGACTAGGGAGTCCTTGTTTACGCTCGCGGTGATTAGGGCGGCCGAACCAGAGCCGTCGATTACCGTGTTGCCATAGGCGTCGGTGACAGTGACAACGGGTTGAGCGGTGAACGCGACACCGGCGCGAGAACCGACCGCTTGACTTAGAACCAGAGTGGACGCAACGTTGTGAACCACCGAAACGTTGTTTGACGATGCCGAAGCAATCGAAGTGCCGTCAACAGCAAAGCCGAACTTGTAGTTCTGCAGAGCGGTGCCGATCAGAATTAGGTTTGTGAAGGTTGCGCGGCCAGAGACTAGCGTCACCGTCTGCTGACCGGTTGAAATGTCTCCACCGGCCCCAATCGAAGCGGAAACAGTTGAGCTGCTGTCGCTGGTGACTCGGTTGCCAAAGCGGTCTTGAAGTTCTAGAACGGGCTGAGTGGTCAACTTGACCGCAGTCATGTTGCCGCCCGTTGGTTGAGTCACGTAAACCAACGCAGCAGCGTCGGCGTGAACAACGCTCAACGCATTGGCATTGACTGCTATCAAGTTACTCGAGCTAAATCTCAATGTGTAACTGGTGCCCGGCTTGCCGACCAACTTCACGCCAGTAAACGTGGCGACACCATTCACCGAGGTGACCGTTGCGCCGTCAGTGATAGAACCAGTTGCGTCGTTGTAAACCGAAACCGTGACGTCTACGGCCGAGTTGGCAACAACGTTATTTGATGCGTCCAAGACGTTGATCTCCGGCTGGCCAGCAAGAAGGTCGCCGGTCTTGCTTCCGCCAACAGGCGCGGTCTTCATGCTCAGGTGATCTGCCGCACCGTAGCCCAGCGTGATTCCGGTTTGGGTTGCCGTGAATGTGCCCGCGGTGTAGGTGAGCGAGTAGTCACTTGCGATAGCACCGGCCAGGCTCAGGTCGGCAAAGGTGGTAGCTCCTGCAACGAGGCTCTTGGTCTTCGTGCCACTCAACGTGCCCTTATTTGGGGCAACGACGATGCTTCGGGTTGCGTTAGCGCCGGTAGTAACAACGTTGTCGTAGCGGTCGCGAAGCGTTAGCGAAGGTGCCGTGTTGAAGCCGACGCCAGCTCTGAAACCGGACGCCGGTGTGTCGAGAACCAACTTGGACGCGTCCGCGTGAGTCAACGTGAAACCAGACGAAAGCGCGGCGGTGAGCGTGCCTGAGGTGAAGTTCAGCTTGTAGGTCTTGCTCGAGTCACCCGAGACGATGACGCCGGTGAATTTGGCAACACCAGCAATCGCAGCCATAGAAGTTGTGCCTTCGGCGACCGAACCCGCGGTGTCGTTGACGTCTAGAGAAAGGGTGTCGGTGTTGTCCGAAACCAGGTTGCCGTCGGCGTCACGCACTTCAACCCAAGGCTGCGTGGTTAGGGAGTCGCCGACCTTGTTGCCACCAACCGGTTGGCGGGTAATCGTGAGGTGATGAGCAACACCGTAGGTCAAAGTGACCGATGCGCTAGTCGAGAACATCGGTACGTCGCTGGTGAAGCTGACCGTGTATGAACCAGAGGTGCCGCTAATCGACAGGCCGCTAAACGTAACTACACCAGCCACCAGCTGTTTGGTCTTAGTGCCGTTCAGGGTTCCGGTGGTTGAGTTCGCGGTGACGGTCGCGGTCGATGCCGAACCAGACGTGACGGTGTAACCATAGCGGTCCCTCAGCGTGACCGTTGGCTGGGATCCGAAGGCTATACCCGCGCGGGCCGAGCCGATGCTCGAAACAACTAGCTGGCTTGCGGTCGCGTGCGTGACGTTGATGTTCGAGCTGGAAATGCCGGTTAGCCCGGTCGAACCGAAAGCGAGCTTGTAGTTCTTACCAGGGGTTCCAACAAACTTGATACCTGCGAAAGCAGCGGTTCCTCCAACAGCAGCAACGCTAGTGGTTCCTTCGGTGAGGTTGCCGGTGGCATCTGCGTCAACAGCCACCGTGACGGTCGCAGTCGAGTTGGTCACGAGGTTGCCATCGGCGTCTTGGATCTTCAAGACCGGCTGAGTCGTCAAAGCATCACCGGCAGCGTTTCCGCCGGAAGGCTGGGTTGCGATTGCAACCTGAGTTGCAGCACCGAATCGTAGAGTCACGGTCTCACTCGCGCTGGTTAGACCAGTTGCCGAATAGGTGAGGGTGTAGTCGCCAACCAAACCGGTGAACTTCAGGCCTGTGAAGGTCGATAGGCCCGATGCCGGAGTTATGGTCTTGGTGCCGCTTAGGACAGCGCCATTGCCAGCCGAAGCCGAAACAGTCACGTCATTTGTCGAGTTGGTGACTCGGTTGCCCGAGACGTCAAGAATACTGACCACTGGTTGACTGGTGAACGCAATGCGGTTCGCAACACCCGCAACACCCGTTTCGATCTGTAGGTGATCAGCAGCTCCGAAAGTCAATGAGATCGCGCTGTCGACGCCCGTTAGCCCGGTTGACGTGAATCGCAGAGTGTATGAACCGATGGTTCCGGTTAGCTTTAGGCCGGCGAAGGTGGCGACGCCCAAAACGGCATTCTTAGAGGAGGTGCCACCGAGAACGGCCCCAGCGCCAACAAGTGCGACGTCAACCTGAGCGGTCGAGGCGGTCACAACGTTTTCGTCGGCGTCGCGAACCGAGATCTTCGGCTGAGCCGCAAAGACCACGGTATTTGCAACCGAAGCGGTGTTCGCCTGGTCAACCGAAAGGTGAGTGGCCGCACCAGGTAGCAAAGTGATGGTCTGAGTGTCGCTGGTTAGGCCCGTGGAAGCGTAGGTGAGAGTGTACGAACCAACCAGACCGGTGTACTTCAAGCCGCTGAAGTTGACCACGCCGTTAGTCGCGTCGCCCGAAGCCGCTCCGCCCAAGACAGCGCCATTACCGGCTGAAGAGCTGGCGGTAATCGTCGCGGTTGAATCGGTGACGACGTTACCGTCGGCGTCCTGAATCTTCGCGACCGGTTGAGTAGTGAAGGCAACTCGGTTGGTAAACCCGGCAGCAGCGGTGGTAGCAACAACCTTGGTCGCAACGCCGAACTTGAGGGTTACGGTCTCACTCGCGCCGGTTAGACCGGTTGCCGAGTAGCTGAGGCTGTAGTCGCCAACCAAACCGGTGAACTTTAGGCCGGTGAAGGTCGAAAGACCGCTAGCTGGCGTGATCGTCTTGGTGCCGCTTAGGACAGCGCCATTGCCGGCCGAAGCCGAAACAGTCACGTCATTTGTCGAGTTGGTGACTCGGTTGCCCGAGACGTCAAGAATACTGACCACTGGTTGACTGGTGAACGCAATGCGGTTCGCAACACCCGCAACACCAGTTTCGATCTGTAGGTGATGAGCCGCACCGAAAGTCAGAGTTACCGCACCATCGACACCGGTTAGCCCAGTCGAGGTGAATCGCAGGGTGTAAGAACCGATGGTTCCGGTCAACTTCTGGCCGGTGAAGGTCGCGATACCCGAAGCCGCCGTGGCACTTGAGGTGCCGGTCAAAGTTGCCGTTGTCTCGACCAACGCAACCGCGATCGATGCGCTAGAGCCGGTAACGACGTTGCCGTCGGCGTCTTGAACTTCAACCTTCGGCTGGGTTGTTAGCGCAACCGCGTTAACAGCACCCGCCGCCGCGGTGTTGATGCCAAGCTTTGTTGCAGCTCCGGGGAGCAAGGTCACGATTTGAGTTGCCGAGGTAAGGCCGGTAGTCGCAAAGCTCAGCGTGTATGAACCAACAAGACCCGTGAACTTCAGGTTCGTGAACGAGACCAAACCGTTTACCGCACTGAGGCTTGTGGTTCCGCCTAGCGCCGCACCGTTACCCGTCGAAGACGTCACCGAAACTGAGGCGGTCGAGTTAGAGACTAGGTTTCCATCGGCGTCGAGGACGCTGACAATCGGCTGTGTGGTGAACGCGACGCGGTTGGTGAAACCGGCTGCCTGAGTCGAGACACTCAGCTGTGTTGCCGCACCGAAGGCAAGCTGGATCGACTGAGTGGTCTTGGTTGAGGTGGTCAGCGCTAGGCGATACTCGATTGAGTAGGTGCCCGAGGTGCCGGTGAGCTTCAGGTTGTTGAAGGTTGCGACACCGTTTACGGCCGAGACGGTTGTGGTGCCACCCAAGGTTGCGCCTGTCACAACCGCTTCGACACCGAGAGTCGAGTCGGCGACAGTGTTTCCGGCCGAGTCTAGGAGGGTTACCACCGGCTGGGTAGTGAACACCTGGCGAGAGCTTGCGCCGGCTCCCGGGGTGGTGACCGAAACCTGCGTGACGGCACCGTATGAGAGGGCGATTGTCTTTGAAGCCGTTATTCCGGCCACGTCTGCCGGGGTTGCGTCCTGCAACTTGAAGGCAATCGTGTAGTTGCCAGTCGTGCCTGTGAGGGTCAGACCAAGAGAAGCAAAGTCGGCGACACCGTTGACCAAAGCCTTGGTCTTGGTGCCGGTTAGGCCGGTTCCGCTGGCAACGATCTGGCCGCTGTAGGTTGTCGCGGTGTTGCCGTAGGCGTCGAGCACGGTGACGACCGGCTGCGAAGACAGTGCGGCTGCCGACTTAGCGGTTGCAGACCCGGCAACCGAGAGCGAGGCCGGAATTCCGTGAGTGAGCTGAACAGCGGCTTGGGCAACCGTCAACGCGATGGTGTTACCGCCAGCGCCAGTGATCGAGATTGCGTAGCTGATCGTGTAGTCGGTAGAAACTGTTCCGCCGAGGCCAAGCCCCGTGAAAGTGGCAACGCCATTGACGGCATCGGCGTAACCGGTTCCGATGATCACACCGTTTGCGCCAGCCACGGTTGCGGTGACTCGTGCGGTGAGTCCGTTACCCGAACTTACGACGTTGCCGCCGGCGTCCTTGATTGAGATCACCGGTTGCGTGGTGAATGCGGTTCCGGCCTTCTTGGTACCACCAGCAGCTGTCGTAACAACCAACTGGGATGGGTCACCGAACTGAACAGTGTAATTGCTCGATGTGACACTCGCCGTGCCGGTGACTGAGAACGAACCGCTGGTGGTGACCGCGAACGTTAGCTGAGCGGTGCCTGCCGAGGTGCCGAATTTTAGGTCAGCGAAGGTTGCCGAACCTAGCACTACCGACTTGGACGTGGTTCCTGAAAGTGTTGGGCCACCGCTCACAGAGGCGGTGATCGTGTAGTTCGAGTTGGCGAGGTTGTAGCCGTTGATGGTGTTGCCGTAGCTGTCTTTCAAAATAACCGTAGGCGGGCCGGTGATGTTTACACCGATGTATTCGGTCTGAGTTGCGAGAGCAGAAGGGATACCGGTAACGCTGAGGTTTTTAACGATGCCGTAAATCGGGTCGATCGAGTCAACGGTGGCCGGCGTGTAGGTGACAGATGTGGTGTAGCTTGCAGTTGCTCCGCCGGCTGCGAGAGCGAGGGTGCCAGGCACGTTGTTGCTGCCGGGCATGCTGATGGTTCCGGCTGCCGAGATTGCCAGATTGGCTGCCGTGATGCTGATGCCGGCGTTGGCGGTGACGTTGCCGCCAGAGCGAATAGCGAAAGTCTTACCGGCCAGGGAAATGTTTGCAGTTACCGTGACGTTTCCGCTGCTTGTGGTTCCCAATCGCAGCACGCTCTGGTTGCTAAATTCACCAAGTTCGGCATTCGAAACGCCAAGGTTGGTGCCCGAATCTGCACCACCGAGGTCGATAGTCTTGCCAGCGGTTGAGGTCTGGATCCAGGCGTAACCGGTGTTCGAGAAAGCGTTCGTCGATGCGCCGGTGTACTTGTCGCCCTTGTAAATGATGTTTCCGGAGTCGGCTGTTACCACGGTTGAGGCCGCGTAGCCAAACTTGTTGTTAGCGAAGACGGCACCGTTGGTCGACATTTCGAAGGTGATGTCGCCACCGTTGGCGAGGATGTTGTTGTATTTGAACTGCCCGTCGGTTGGGCCGGTGCCCTTGATAAGAACGCTTCCGCCCCCGGTAGCAGCGATAGTGGTGATCACGCCGGTCGACCAGTTGTTGCTGATCACGCCAAACGAGCTCGTAGCGGTCGATGAACCGGTGATCGAAATTGCGGTGCCGGTCGCCTTGGCCGAGAGAATGCTCGAAGCCGCGCTAACGGTAGCGCCGTAGGCTAGCTCAACACCTTCGCCGTTGTAAGAAGCCGTGGTACCGGTCGACTTGCCGTCGATGACAATCGCTCCCTCACCAGAGTTGATGTCGTAGCCCGAAGGCGCCAGGATTCCCTTGGCCTGCGAAGACGAACCGCGAACCGTGATGTCGCCACCACCCGAATACATCTTGAGCCAGCCTGTGCCACCGCCAGTGGTCGCTGTTCCTAGGGCGACACCCCCAGCGCCGTCGGCAGCGGTGTCGCTGGTTGCGTATCCGGTCGGAACACCGTTTGCGTCGGCGTTCAGGCCACCGGCGATGCTAATGCGTCCGCCGCCTGTTGTCATCGAGGTCCCGGTTGCGTTGGTTGTATCGAGGTAGTTGTATTTGTCGACAAAGATCGAGCCGTTAGACGCCGTGCCGGCAGCGTTGGACCAAAGCGTCAGGTCACCCTTGTTGGTGCGCAGCACGAACGGAACCGCGGCGCTGGTTCCTGCTGAGGTAACAATCTTGCCGGTCGCCTTGAAGGTCAGCTTCGCATTCAGCGAAGTGGACGTCTGGCTAGCCGATATTGTGATGTCGCCACCGTAGACCGAGATCGGGCCTGCGATTGAGCAAGCCGAGTCAACCGTGATAGCAGCGGTGTTTTGGTCGGCACCCGAGGTGCCCTGGTTACCAACCGTGATACCCGTAACCGTCGAAGCGATGGTGAACTTCGACATGGTCACGGCACGGTCGAACGAGTTTGAAGCGTAACCGGTTGGTGTCGACATCGAGAAGGTTCCGGTGGTCTTGATGTTCGGGTTGGTGGTGACCGAGTACGAATCGGCATTCAAAACGACGTTTGCCGAAGAAGACGTCATGTCGACCGAGTTCAGTGTTAGCGCGCCGACCGATGCTCCGAATTCTGCGATACCCGCGTCATAGGTTGCATTGTGAGCAAACGATATTCCATAAGAGTTCGTGGTGGTCGCAGCAGCAGTTTCACCATTCAGAGTTACCGAACCAGACTTCGAGTAGAACCCAGCCTTACCAAGCTCGATACCATCACCAACGATGTCAGTTAGGTCGGAGCTGGCCGCACCCGGCGCCCTACCCGTAATCGAAATGCCACCCGATGAAGAGTTTGCAACGTAGTTACCCGTTGGCGTGTAGCTGGTTCCAGAGTTGAACATGACGCCTGGCGAACGGGTTGCGGTTCCGTAAACCTTGCCCGAGATAACGATCGAGTCAGACTGTGTTCCAGTTGTCGTGATCGTTGTAGCTCGAGTGCTTGAACCACCGTTTATCGAGATTCCATACATCCAACCGCCGGTTGACGTGTTCAGTGCCTTGCCGTAGATGTGAATGCGACCGGTTCCAGCGGCAATTTGCGTGCCGTTGTAAATGCGCACACCTGCAGCATCGCCGATGGTGCGGTTCTCGGCTAGTTGGCCAGCAATGAAAATGTCGGCGTTTGAGCTCGAGATTGAGCTGTTATTCATGATCGAGATTCCGCGTGAGTCAGTAACGGCAGTGCCGGTCGTGCTGGTTGAGTAAGCCCAACCGTCAGGACGGTTGTCGCCCGCGGTTCGACCGGACTCAACGTCTGTGCCGCCGTCGTCCAAGCCACCTGCGATTGAGATGACACCTCCAAGAGAGGTGACGGACGCAGCCGTTGGGGTTGCAGTGCCTAAGAAGATCGCGCCCGACTTGTTTGCCTCTGAGTCAGCCCAAAGGGTTAGGTCGCCTGCCTTGCTTGAGATGGTCGGTGTTGCAGCGGTGGTTATCGAGCCGGTGGCCTTCACCAATAGGCTGTCGGATGCGCTGGTCACAGATGTAGTCGCCCCGAGCGCGATGCTGCCACCGTAGATGCTCAACGAACCCGCAACGCTTATTGCAGGCGCGGTAACAACCTTTGTTGAGTGGGAAGTCGCCGAGTTGTACTTTCCAATGCGGAACGAGGACTTTCCGCTGGCAACGGTGACAGACGACATGTCGAGGTCACCGGTCGTGTTCACGGTGTTCGATTGACCGATCCAGTCGGTACCGATTGGTTCAACGACCACAGGTCCAGTGCCGTTGAAAGCAGCGGCAGCTGCTCCCCAGGTCAGGTTGTTGGCAGTGACAAGAGTCAGAGCCGAGGTGCTCATCGTCATCTTTTCGAACCAGGTTGAACCGCTACCGTTTCCGGTAACCGTGATTGTGCCGGAAGTTGAGGTTATCGATGAGCCACTGGTGGTATTACCAGACCACACATCGTAGCCACCGGTGACGTTTGTCGACTTACCAGTAATCGAGATAGCTCCGGTTGTCGTAGTCACCTGAAGTGGATACATCAAGACACCACGACGGTACGTCGAGGTTCCGTTGTTCGAGGTGTCACCGGTGACTGTGACCGATCCACTCGTGGTGGTCAGCGTGACAGCGGTCGAGTTGTTTCCGAAGCGAACGCCGTCGGTGAACGAAGAGTAAGTGTTGGTCGAGGCTGTACGGCCGTTGATTAAGATGTCGCCAGCGCCGGTGTTCAACGATGATCCCGTGTCGAGGTAAACACCGGTGTTCATGCCGTTGACAGCTCCGCCAGGACTCTCACCTAGCAGAGTTGCTTTACCGCCTGAGGTTGTGACCGGGCCGTTAAGCAGAATTCCGTTGCGACCGGTCACATCTAGGGCTCGAGCGTAGCCGTTGGGGTAACCATCGGCATCAACCGTTGCACCACCCGCAACAATGAAGTTACCGCCGGCCGTGGTGATCGCGCCAGTGGAGGTGGTCACGTTTCCGTCAGCTACCCCATCTGCGTTAGACCACAGGATCACGTCGCCGCCAGCCGTCTTCACTGTGTAAGACAGGTTTTGGACTATGTTCTGGGTTGCCTTGAGCAAGATGTTGTTCTTACCAACAGTCGTCTCTGTGTTCTCAAGTGAAGTGCCAACAGTGATGTTGTCGGCGAAGATCTTGATCGGACCGGCGATTTTAGTCACATTGCCTGTTGCAGTCGCAGTAGATCCCGCAAGAGACTCGTTGTAAAGCAAAACCGAACCACCCGACTGAGCGGTTGCACCGTCTTTGTCGCGGCCGATCGTGAAGCTTGTTACGTCGGTACTGAGGTTTAGAGCATCGGTGTCAAGGTCCGTGGTGAAGCTTGACCCAGAAGGCTGAATGAGCACTGGGACCGCTCCGTAAACCTTGGTTGCAGCGAAGGTGATCTTCGGTGCAGTCATGGTGACAGACGTACCCGAGGTGATCGACATGTATACAAACTGCAAGCCGGTTGCAGTTGAACCGTTGAAGGTGACCGGGCCCGAGGTTGAAACCACGTTGCCCGAGGCACCCATCTGCATATCCCAGTTGTTTGATGCGCTGCCGGTAGCGCCGATACCAGTGACGCTAATGGAACCAGAGGTTGAGGTCAGCGACATCGGCCAAACCAGCATTCCGCGGTGGTTCACATAGGTGTTGCCGTTGGCTGTTCCGAGAAGCGTGATATTGCCGGTGGTGGTTGTCACGTTTCCGCCGGCCGCGCTGTTACCCATTTCAAGGCCAGCGTGCCAATAGCTGGTGTCTGTGTTTAGTACGTTGAGCTTTCCGGTGATGCTCACGTTTCCGGCGCCGGCCGAGACGGTGCCGGTTAGGGCCACACCGGCGATGTTGCCGCCGGCAGATGCTTCTTCGCCACAAATGGTGACGTCTCCACCTGCCGAGGTGATGTTGGCGTCAATCTGCACACCGATGTAACCGGTTGTCGAGAGACCCCTTGCGCAACCGGTGAGCGGGTTGGTGCCGCCAGAAAGAATGATTGCGCCGCCGTTGGTGGTGATGGTCGCCTTGGTCCAGATACCGCCACCCCCAGAGCCCGAGTTGTCTGAGTCTGCCCAAAGCTTTGCGAACTCACCGGCGCCGCTAACCGCGATGGCGCCGCTGGCGATGATTTCACCGGTTGACTTCAGCAAAACGTCACCTGTCGAGGTAATCGCGGCTGTCTTAACCACGGTTCCGTCGACTGTTACCGGAGCCAGGGTGCCGCTGGTGGTGATCGTGCCGGTCACGGTGTTTGTGGTCGAAGCGTCCAGGTTGACACCCGCGTCGGCCGAAACCGCCACAAAGCTAAGCGCCGTACCTGTCGATGTAACGGTTTTACCTGTTCCTGTAGTTGCCACGGTTCCGGTTGCAGTGACGGTCGAGGTACCCGTCAGGGTTATGTCTCCTGTGGCTGTGACCGAGACGACACCAACGGTTGTTCCACTGATGGTTACCGGGGCTAGCGTGCCAGTGGTGGTGATTGCTGCCGAGATTGAGTTGGTCGAAGAACCAACAACCGAGACGCCCGCGTTACCGGCAAGCGAGGTGAAGTCCATCACGGTACCGGTTGCCGAAATGGTTGCGCCAGTGCCGGTGGCGCTCACTCCGGCGGTCGACGTGACGGTGCTTGTGCCGGTCAAGGTCACGTTGCCGGTTGCCGTGATGCCGGCAGTTCGCACAATGGCACCGCTAACGCTCACCGGAGCCAGGGTTCCGGTGGTGGTCAAGGTGGTGGTAGTTGCGTTGAGGCTACCGGTCACTGAGATGCCAGCGTCGGCGCTGATCGTGGTGAAGCTCATGGTCGTACCGGTTGCAACCACATCTGAACCGGTGCCGGTTGTTGCAACAGCGGCAGAAGCTGTGACGGTGGTTCCGGCGGTTAGCGAAACATCACCAACCGCGGTGATCGCACCGCTACCGAGCGTTGTTGTGGTTGCTCTAAGAGTGACCGGGCCGGCTGATGACGTGGTCGCCGTCGAGACGCTTGTGCCGGTTACTGAAACGGGAGCGGACGATGCAGTGGTGGTCATTGTGCCATTGACAGTCGCAGCCGCCGTGCCGGTGATGGTGATACCGCTGTTTCCCGAAACCGCAGCGAATGTCATGGTTGTTCCGCTCGCGGTCATGGTTGAACCAGTTCCGGCCGCGGTGACTGCGCCTGTGGAGGTAACGGTGCCCGTGCCAGTGAGGGTCACGTTACCCGTGGTGGTGGTGACCGCTGCCGTCGAAAGGTTCGTGCCGTTGATGACGACGTTTGAGGTTGCGCCAGACGTCGTCAGAGCGCCAGAGGCGGTCGCCGTACCGGTTGCTTGCAGAGTGATGTCGGCGTTAGCGCCGGTTGTGCTGACCGTGGTGTCCACGGCGATATTGCTGCCATAGATTGTGAACGGGCCAGCCAGCGTCGAAGCCGAGTTATAGCGAATCGCCTTGTTTGACTGGGTTAGCGCCGTGCCCGACTTACCAAGCTGGAAGCTTGAAACTGTTGAAGCAAATGCAATGTTGGCAAAATCGAAACCATTCGCCGTGCTCTGATCGAACGACTGCTCTAGTGGCAGAATCTTCACGGTGCTGGTGGTGTTGAAGATCGTGCCGATGTTTGAGTACTGCGTCCACATGCGGTCGGTGTTGATCACAATTGGCGAAGACGAAGTTGCAAAGTTGGTGAGGGTGCCAGCCTGGTTCGTGTAGCTATAAGCCGGGAATCCACCTAAACGCACGGTGTTTGACCCGTTTGCGTACTTACCGATGGCAACACCCGCACTCGTGTCGCCTACCGCAGTCGGGGTCGAACCATTTAGCGTTATCGGGCCGCTCGTTGCCAAGATGTCTGTGAAGTTTAGGTCGAGACCATCATTGTTTACGTTACCCGAGTTGTTTGCGCCGTAACCGTTGAGGGTTACGCCACCGCCAGTACCAGTGGCCAAAACGCGGAATCCTTGATAGGCGGTGGTGCCCTGGTTGGCTGCGTACTGCCAGGCAACGATGCCTCGGTTACAAGAACCGGTTGATGCCGAGGCATCACCGGTGATGCGAATTGCATTGGCGGTCGTGTTCGCCGAGGTCCAAACGTCAGGCGCACCAACTCCAGCGCCTTGCGCGTTCACGTAGATTCCGTGAGAACCACAAGCCGTACCGTTTGCTTTACCAGTTACCTGAAGAAGACCAGTACCCGAGTCGACGGTTCCGACGCTTGACTGAATTCCGGTTTCTTGAACGGCAGGGTTAGTGCGGCTTGATCCCCAACCGGCCATAAAGATATTTCCGCCTGCAGAGTAGATGAGGTGGGTGCTGCCGAGCCAAATGCCATCTGAGCCAGTTGAGTCTGCGCCGGTGGTGGTGCCCTTAGCGTGGCCGTCTGGCACACCGTCGCCAGCTACTCGGTCGTCATAACCGTTCACCGCCGAAAGACCCGAATCGGTACCACCGTCGTCAAGTCCACCGGCGATGGTGATTGCGCCACCTTGGCTCTTGATTGTGGTCGAAACGCCAATCTGGATGTTTCCGCCGTTAGATGCTGTACCGGCCACCTTGTCGGCGTCTGCCCAAAAGATGATCGGGCCGTTGTTGGTCTGAATAGTGCCGGCGGTTGTAACCGAAGTAGTGATTCCTGCAGTTGCCTTCACGAGCAACTTTGCACCTGAGAGTGTGTTGGTTAGGTTGCCGTTGATCGTTACGTCGGTGCCGTAAGCCTCAATCGGCGCACCGATCGAGAGCCCGCCAGGGAAGTTAACGGTTCCGGTGGCACCGGCCTTGCCGAACCGGATAACGCTCGGGGTCGAAGTGACCAAGGAGTAGTCGTTGTCGAAGTTTGGAGTGGTGTACCAAGCGCTGCCGTAGGGCTCGATGGCGATCTTGCCTGTGACGTTGTACTTCGTTAGTAGATTGTCGTTGATTGCATCTGCCTGAAGAACAAAACCACCACCCGAAGTGTTGGTGAAGGTTGTTCCCGCGTTGCCGCCCCAGACGTTACCAACGTTTGAGCTCGAGTGAGCCGAAATCTTGATTGAGTCGTCGGCCGTGTTACTCGACTTGTAGCTAGTGGTTCCGCCCCACGCATTGAACTCAATAGGGCCACCGTTTGCAGTGCCCGCCATCCATGCATCGATAAATATTTTTCCTGCACCTGAGTTAATGGTGAGTCCGCCTGGTGTCGGCACAGCCGCAGACCAGTTGGTCATGGCGCCTGAGTTTGTCTTTCCGCGAACCGTGATGTTTCCGCCAGCAGAATAAATCTGGGTAGAACCGTTGTTGATGTCGGCGGTGCCCAAGTAAACGCCACCGTTGTAGTTGTTAGCCGCGCCATTGCCAGAGGTGGTACCGGTCTCGGTGTCCAATGTGCTTCCGGTGGCCCAGCCTCCTGGTCGGTAGTTGTAATCGGTGAGCGAAGTGTCGGTTTCAACTGCTCCACCACCTAGAACTATGTCGCCGCCACCGGTGGTTGCTGTTCCACATAGACCTGTATTAGTTGTGCAAAGGAAAGCGCCGTTGTTGGCTGAGCTCTTGAGAACAACCGAACCGCCGCCTGTCGAGTCAGAGTCGGCCCAGAGTGAAAGTAAGCCGCCGTAGGTGCGAACAGTGCCGCCGGTGGCAACGCGAACCAAACCGGTTGCCTTTGCCATGAAACGCTTGCCAACACCAGAAACCATCTGCGTACCGCTGATCTCAACCGTGATTCCGTCTAGGTCAAAGTTGTTGGTGATGGTGTTGTTGCCCGAGGCAGCCAGTGTGCGACCATAAACCTCGAGGTTGCCAGGGAACGTGAAGCCGCTAACAGTGATATCGCTTGCAGTTGCAGCAGATTTACCAAATCGGAAGTCGGTGGTGTTGCTGAATGTCCAGCCTGGAATCGGCAGCGATTGAGCAGCCGCGAAGTTGGTGCCCGAAGGTTCAACGACAACCTTGGCCATGCGCACGTTGAATGGGTCGGTGTCGGTCAGTAGTTTGTCGGTCTTGAGTATGAATGTTCCCGTAGATGACGAACCCGACGCTGCACCGATGTTTACTGAAGCAACACCATTGTTGAAGTTGCACCAGGTAAAGCCCTTGACACCCGCGTCCACGGTGATGTTTCCGCCTACGGTGTAGGCGTTGAAATTCATGAGGCGAATCGCTTGGTCTGAGTTGGTTCCACCAACCGCGTTCATCACGATGTTTCCGGTGGCGCCGGTTGCGCTGAAGGTTGTGCCGTTTGTTGCCGATCCACCAATCACGCTGATCGGAATCGAGTCGTTGGCTGTGGTGGTCGAAGTTCCATTGATGGTGATTGCGTCACCCGAAGGTTTTGCCGAGGTGAGTGTGAGTGGGAACGCCTGCTGGACGTTCAGCTCAATCGGGTGCGGGTTGGCAGTAGACGAAGTGGTCGAAAGGCCAGTAATGGTGATTGAACCAACACCCGAGTCGATTGTGGTTCCTTCGGCGCCTCGAATACCGATGAACGTGCTCGACTCACCGCGCATGGTGAGGTTTCCGCCACCGGTGTAAACGCGGAAACCGGTAGCCGAGTTGGTCGCTGCATTGAAGTCCACGCCTGGCGCGCCTGCGGTGTTCGAGAATGCGTAACCCGCTGGGAAGCCGTCGGAGCCCATTGCACCACCGGCAATCCAGATGCCACCGCCGCCGCTCTGAGCCGAGGTTGTTGCTCCATTTGAGGTGTTCAAGAATGTGTTCTGGCCAAAGCTGATGTAGCCGCCGGCGCTAACCGAACGGTCGGTATCTGCCCACAGAACGAGATTGGCCGTCGCGGCTTTAGGCGTCTGCAGGGTTACCGAGGTGCCGGTAACGATGTTCGTTGCCGACTGCACGAAGATGCTCGAGCCCGAGCAGTTGGTCGAGACCGAAACCGAGTTGGCAAAGCTAATCGACGCGGTTGACGAAGCGGTGGCCGCAAAGAGAAGGTTTCCGCAAGTGGTCGAAGCCGAGA
>CAFBNO010000002.1_pt1 | contig 65488 bp, 68 predicted proteins | sample 7269281 | NCBI WGS metagenome assembly CAFBNO01 (sample SAMEA6814098, study PRJEB35770) | freshwater metagenome | biome: Freshwater; feature: Freshwater reservoir; material: water | place: Czech Republic | collected 2017-05-23 | depth 30m m | reverse complement strand
TAGAGCGGAGGCCGCATGAGAAAGCAGCTAGGGCGCGTTAGCGGCACTATCTTCACAATGTTCTTGGCCCTCTTGGTTTCGGCCACGATGATTCAGGTCCTAAGCGCGGACTCGCTAAATAACGACCCGAGAAACGTCCGATCCGTTTATGACACCTACAAAATCAAGCGCGGGGCCATCTTGGTCAACGGCCAGCCGATCGCGCAGTCGGTACCGAGCGAAGATAACTACACTTACCAGCGCAAATACACATCGAGGATTTATTCGGCGGTGACCGGGTTTTACAGCTTGTACCAGGGTGCGACTGGCATCGAGAGTGCTAGCAACGACTACCTGACCGGCAAGAACTCTTCGCAGTTTTTCGAGCAGATCAACGCTCTATTCTCTGGTAACCCAGTCACCGGCGGCTCGGTAGAGCTAACCATCGACCCCAAGGTGCAAAAGGTTGCATATGAAGCCCTCGGCAACCTAACTGGCGCTGTGGTGGCAATCGACCCGTCGACCGGGAACATCCTCGCGCTGGTTTCAACCCCCGGTTTTGACGCCAATAAGTTGGCCGTGCACGACGGCACCGTTTCTGGATCGAACTACCAAAAGCTTCTCGGTGCCAAGGGTGACCCTCTGATCGATAAGGCGATAAGTGGAAGTCTTTATGCCCCCGGTTCGGTATTCAAACTGGTGGTTGCCTCGGCTGCCATTGAAAGCGGCGCATTCGCTCCGGGTACGAAAATCCCGAACCCTGGTAGCTTCACCTTGCCTGGCACGACGACCAAGATTTACAACTCTGGTGAGGGGCGATGCGGCGGCTCTTCGACCGTTAGTTTGGCAGACGCGCTAAAGCTTTCGTGCAATATTCCCTTCGCTCAGGTTGGCATCAAAATCGGGCAGGGCACGATCTCAGACATGGCGTCCAAGTTTGGTTTCGGCAAGACAATAAAGCTCCCGCTGGTGGCGACTCCTAGCGTCTACCCGAGCAACTTGGACGACGCCCAAACCGCGCTCACCTCGTTTGGCCAGTACGACGTGCGAGTCACGCCCTTGCAAATAGCGATGGTCTCGGCGGCGATTGCCAACGGCGGCACCCTGATGCAGCCAAACTTGGTGCGACAGGTGCTTTCTTCTAACCTCGCCCAGTTGTTTCAGACCAAACCATCGGTCTACTCGACTCCGATGAGCCGTTCGACCGCAACCAAGCTGAAAGACATGATGGTTGCGGCGGTTAACAGTGGCGTTAGCAGCAACGGAAAGATTCCTGGCGTCCAGGTCGCCGGCAAGACGGGTACCGCGCAAAACGGCGCCAGCGCTCCTTACACGCTTTGGTTCACTGGCTTTGCTCCAGCGAACAGCCCCAAGGTCGCTATCGCGGTGGTTATCGCCAACGGCGGCGGCATGGGTCAGTCAGGCCGTGGCAACACGTTGGCGGCTCCAATCGCTCGCAAGGTGATGCAGGCGGTGTTGAACCGATGAACCCCGAGGTAGACAAGGTTTACGGTGGCCGTTACCGGCTGGTGAAGCGCATCGCAATAGGTGGCATGGGTGAGGTTTGGGAAGCCCAGGACGAAATCATCTTGCGCAACGTGGCGATCAAGATTTTGAAGCCTGAATACATGGGCGACCCCGGCTTTCTTGAGCGTTTCAGAACCGAAGCCAGGCACGCCGCCAGAGTGAGCCACGAGGGTATCGCCGACGTCTATGACTACGGCGAAGATTCGGGTCACGCCTTCTTGGTAATGGAATTGGTGCCGGGCGAATCGCTCGCAACGATTCTCGAAAAAGAGAAGTCACTGGCGCCTAATCGAGTACTCGACATCATGACCCAAACGGCAAGAGCGCTGCACGAGGCGCACGACGCCGGGCTGGTTCACCGCGACATCAAACCCGGAAACCTATTAATCACGCCGAGCGGAGAGGTCAAAATCACCGACTTCGGTATCGCTCGAGTGGCAGACCAGGTTTCGCTAACCGCCACCGGGCAGGTAATGGGCACGGTGCAATACCTAGCTCCCGAACAAGCCACTGGCAAACCGGCGACACCGGCCACCGACGTCTATTCGCTGGGTGTGGTCGCCTACGAAGCGATAAGCGGTAAGCGTCCGTTCAGTGGTGATACGCAGATGGCAATTGCCCTGGCCCAGATCAACGAGCCACCCCCGCCTCTTGATGAGTCGATCGATCCGGCGATTCGCGAACTCATTCTCGCTTGCCTGCAAAAGCGTCCGGCCGAACGCATCTCGAGCGCACTCGAGTTGGCCCAGCAGGCAGAGAAGCTTCTCGGAAAACCAGCAAAGGGTCGGGCAAACACTCGCGTGATTCCCGTGACGCCTGAGGTGGCTACGGCAACGACCCTGATTGACCAACAGGAAGAGACGAAGCCAGCTCTGGTTTGGCCATGGATCGCCTTGATTGTTGCCCTAATCATCACCGCAACCATTTTGATTGCCGCCATGGTTTCAAAGCCGAAGCCAACCCCAAGCCCGACCCCAAGCCAGTCAACGAGCCAATCCCCGAGCCCAACACCAACCGAGTCGCCAACAACCCCGACGACCGTCGTGGTCCTTTCAAGCGAGGTCCTTGGCCTAAACAAAGACGAAGTGCAGGTCGCTCTCTCGGCGAAGGGTCTGGTGGTAAACCTTTTGCCAGGAGACCCATTGCTAACCGGCGACCCGAAGATCAACACGATTTACGAGGCGAACCCGCTCGGCTCGATGCCGGCCGGAACCACCATAAACCTGACTTATTTCGTCGAAGGCACACCCCAAACGAATCCGAACGGTTAAGAGCGGGTTTTACACTTGAACCAAGAGATGGAGCAAAGTTTTGTCTGAAAACCAGCGCGTAATCGCCGGCCGTTACACCCTAGGTAACCTGATTGGCCGTGGCGGCATGGCCGACGTCTATGAGGGCACCGACACCATTCTCGGGCGCAAGGTTGCAATCAAGCTCCTGAAGGCCGACCTGGCCGCCGACCCAAACTTCGAGTCACGCTTCCGTGAAGAGGCGCAGGCTTCGGCACGCATGGCTCACCCGACTATCGTTCGCGTTTACGACACCGGCGAAGAGTCAAGCATCGACGACAACGGCACCGAGCGACGCACTCCTTACATCGTCATGGAATACGTTCGCGGCACCGTGTTGCGCGACCTAATGCACGAGCGCAAGATCAGCACGCCAGAGGCCATCGGTTACGCCGAAGGAATCTTGACCGCCCTCGAGTTTTCACATCGTGCCGGCATAATTCACCGCGACATAAAGTCGGCGAACATCATGGTCACCGACACCGGATTGGTGAAGGTGATGGACTTTGGTATTGCCCGAACGATCAGCGATGGTTCGGCGACCCAGGCTCACACCACCGGCATCGTCGGAACCGCGCAGTACTTCTCACCTGAGCAGGCTCGTGGCGAATCGGTTGACAAACGAACCGACCTCTACTCGACCGGTGTCGTGCTCTACGAGATGCTCGCCGGACGCCCGCCATTCACCGGCGAGACGGCCGTATCGGTGGCATACCAGCACGTCAGCGAAGCTGTAACTCCGCCTTCGGTATTCAACCCCGAACTTTCTGCCGCGCTTGACCAGGTCGTCTTGCGATCGCTCGCCAAGGATCGCAACGACAGGTTTCAAAACGCCGAGGAATTCCGCGAAAGCCTGCTGGCTGCGAGCCTCGACCCAACCGCCGCACCAGCTCCGACCCAGGTCGAAGAGACTCCGGTAGAAGAGCCGACCTTCGAAGAGCTGCTCTCTGAAGACTTCGTGGTTCCCGAGGCCGCTCCCACGGTGGAGGAGGAGACAATCTCGCCACCCACCGAAGCCTTCGCCCCGACGAGCGACACCAACCCATTTGCGACCATTGGTGTCGAATTCGAAGACATAGACAACGAAGATTCACCAAAGCCTGCCAAAAAAAGCAACCCGAGTCAGCGACCATCACCGGGCTTGCTCTGGGGCATCGGTTCAGGCGTCAGCGTCGTCCTGGTTGGCTTGCTGGTTTGGCTTCTCGCTTTCGGCGGCGGCGGAGTCCTGAACTTTCACCCATCAGAGGGTGGAACCCCTGTTGCGGCAGTCACCGGCCTCACCTATGACGCAGCCAAAGCCCTACTCGAAGGCCAGAAGCTCGTGGTTTCAGAGCAGTTTGAGACGAGCGCCACGGTCGATGCAGACTCGGTCATTCGCACCGACCCGCCTGCCGGAACCAAGGTCGCCGAGGGCACGATGGTGATTCTCTATGTTTCCTCAGGTAAGACGCAAGTCGCGGTTCCGGACCTCGCCGGCATGACTGAGGCTGAAGCGCAAATCGCTCTCGAAAACGCGAAGCTGACACTAGGCACAATCACCGAGGGCAACAGCGCCAGTGTCGCGAAGGGTGCGGTTCTTTCAACCGATCCCGTGCGTGGCAGCCAGGTGGCTCAAGGCTCGGTTGTGAACCTTCTGATCTCTAGCGGTCTAGTGACTGTGCCAGACGTGGTGAACAAGAATCTCAGCGACGCCCTTCGTATCCTCGAAGGCCCAGACGTTGCGCTCACAGTTACCACCAGTTCACAACAACCGTGCGCGGGTGGTGCCGCGCCTCTCGGCGTCATAGTTCTTCAGCAGTCGATTCCGGCCGGAAACGTGGCAGCGGGTTCGGCAATCACGATCTACGTTTCTTGCACCCAGTAGTTACAGGTTTACGAGCGGGCTAAGGCTCTTCGCGCGCTCGGCTGCGCCGGCAAGTCCGATCGACTCTAACCAGTTGCCAAGCATTTGGTAGCCACCCTCGGTGAGCACGCTTTCGGGGTGAAACTGCACGCCGTAAATTCGCTTGGACGTGTGCTGTAGGCCCATGATCACACCGCCAGCAGTTCGACTCGTGACAATCAAAGTGTCGGGCACCGTCGAGGCGACCACCGCGAGCGAGTGGTAACGAGTAGCCGTGAAGGGCTGTGGCACGTCGCGATAGATCAAACTCGAGTCGTGTTCAACCAAGGATGTCTTGCCGTGCATAAGTTCTTCGGCCTGCGAAACGGTTGCGCCTAGTGCTTCGGCAATCGCCTGGTGACCAAGGCAAACCCCGAAAACAGGTACGTCGTTCTCGAGCGCGTAGCGAACGGTTGCGATTGAAAGACCAGCGTCGGCTGGTGTTCCTGGCCCCGGAGAGATGAGCACCGCGTCAAAGCGCGAAATAAGTGCCCCAAGTTCGCTCTCACTGACGGCGTCGTTGCGCAATACCTCTGTTTCGGCTCCGAGCTGCTGAAGGTAGCCGTTCAGCGTGTAGACGAACGAGTCGTAGTTGTCGAGTACCAGAACCTTTGTCATGAGGAGTTAAGCCTAACTTGGTTTAGAATTGCCGCATGTCTGAAAAAAGCGCTCGTAAGGTAAAGCCGGCTAAGCCAGCAAAGATTGTTCGTGAAAAAGCCAACAAGGCCGACCTCCCGAACCCCGTTTGGTTCATGCCAATCATGATCGGGTTCTTCCTCTTGGGTCTTTTCTGGATGGTTGCTTACTACGTGACCCAGGGAGCGATTCCAATCCAAAGCCTCGGAAACTACAACATCCTCATTGGCTTCGGCCTGATCATGGTCGGCTTCGGCATGACCACTCGCTGGAAGTAGTTAGTAGCCGCTCACCGGCAGGAGCGATGCTCCAAACACCGTGAGCACGATAAGCGCCACCGCCACCGCGATTACATAAAGCTGCTGCTTTGACTTGTCCTTTGGCGCGCGAGTCCTTGCATAGGCAAAGGCGACGATCCCACCAACTATTAGGCCACCGATGTGCGCCTGCCACGCGATGTTTAGACCAGGGAGGAACCCGATCACGAGGTTTAGACCGATGATTGCGGTTAGTTGACCCCCGCCTTGACCAAGGCTTCTGAGAATCACAAAATATGCACCCATAAGGCCGAAAATGCCGCCGGATGCGCCTAAGACGAGGCTATTTGGCGCGTCGAAGAGCAGAACCGCAACCGACCCACCAAATATTGCCAAAAGGTAAAGCGCCAAGAAGCGCGCTTTACCGAGGAGAGGCTCTAGCACTGAACCGAAGATATACAGCGAGTACATGTTCAGTGCGATGTGCATGAACGAACTCTCGCTGTGCAAGAAGCCGGCCGTTAGCATTCGCCAAGGCTCCGAGATCGTTAGGTTCGGTGAATAAATCAGGGAATAGGTGACTTCGCCGTTGCTCATTAGCTGGCCGACATAAACCAAAACGGTAACCAGAATCAAGCCGATGGTCAGGGTCGCTCTGGTGTCGTTTTTGATGCGAGTCGCCACCGTCACCCGGCCGTCCTCTGGGCAGAGGTAACCTACAGCGTTAGAGATCTGGCACTCGGGGCAAATGAAACGCCCACAGCGCTGGCAACTAACGCCGGTTTCGCGGTCGGGGTGGCGGTAACAGACCACTAGACGGTTTCGATAGTTACCGATTCCATGACGACGTCCTCGTGGGGCTTGTCGTTGTGGTCGGTGCTGACCTTAGCGATTGCGTCGACGACCTTGATTGATTCGTCGTCTGCGACCTCGCCGAAGATGGTGTGCTTGCCCCAGAGGAACTCGGTTGGGGCAACGGTGATGAAGAACTGCGAACCGTTGGTGCCGGAGCCGTCAAACTTCTTGCCTGCGTTAGCCATGGCCAGCTTGTAAGGCGTGTGGTAGTGAAGGTCGTCGTGAGGCTCGTCGTTGAAGTCGTAGCCTGGCCCTCCGCGGCCGGTGCCCGTTGGGTCGCCGCCCTGAAGCATAAAGCCGTCAATGATGCGGTGGAAGATGACGCCGTCGTAGAACGGCTTACCTGTCTTCGTGCCATCGGCTAGCTCAATGAAGTTCTGAACCGTGACTGGGGCGTGCTTGCCGAAAAGGTTTATTCGGATTGCGCCGTGGTTGGTGTGAAGGGTTGCGATTGCTGTAGTCGTACTCATACCCACAATTCTCTCACGAGTGCGGGCTAGAGAGGCAGGCGTGCCTTAAGAGTGGTTAGGCGACCCGATCTGGCCAAAGACCAGCTGACAGTGATGTCGTCGAGCATTCGGCTGCCGATCCCGCCCTTTCGTCTCTTGGGAGGCGCCCCGCCGTCATTTTGCACCTCGATATCAATGAAGTCATCCTTTTCGCGAGTGATCGAAACCAAAGCTGCGGTAGCGGTGCCGTGACGAACCGCGTTACCAATGGATTCCTTGAGGATCTCGTTAACGCAGTAGGCGCTGCCCTTGTTGTTATCCATTGCCCTCGAGGCACGCATGTCCACGTTCACGGTGATGGCACAAACTCCCGCCCACGAATCCTGCAGCTCCCTCACTGCGCTTTCGAAGTCGATCTCATTCGAAGGGAGCGTTTGAAGAGCTTTCTCGGCGCGCTCTAGATCTGCTTGCACCAAGCTGACCTGGTAAGGGTCACTCTCGGCGAAGGTTTGCAGGCGGGTCAAAGCCGCAGTCAAGGCGCTTTGAACCGTGCCGTGAAGCATGAATAGCCAGCGCCGCTTGAAGACCCAAACCTTCTGCTCGAATAGGGCGATCTCCTTGGCAAGAATCGTATTTTCGGTTTCGATAAGCGCTTCGAGCTTTCCACTTTCGAGATCGTGAAGAATCATCGGCGACAGGGTGAGAACAGTGAATATGTAAATCAACCAGCAAGCGAAGGGCAACAGCACGCTCTGCGAGGCAGTCAAACCGAGAGAGCCGCCCATTACGTAAAGGCCCACGACGGGAGCAAGAATGCTAGCCACTGTGAGCATCACGTAACTCAAAACCCCGGGCGTCGATCGTTTTGGAAAAACCAAGACCTTAAACAGCCACATGAATCCGGCAAAAAGGAGCGTTGCGGCGACTGCGACAACCGCCCCGATTGGGCCCTGGAAATAGAACGACAGGAAGCTGGCCGCAGGCAGAGAGTAGGCGCAATAGAGTAGCGGCTTGATTACATCTCTTGCCACAAAGTGAGATGGGGACGGTACTTTGCCAAGCTTGATGGGCGACTCGGGGTTCGAGCGCAAAGTAGCGTTTGTGCGAACCGAAATTTCCTCCATTAGAGGCCTCAGCCTGGTTGCCACGGTTTCGCTTATTTCTTTTGCCACTTGCGAGGCATCCGAGGATGAGTGGAGAAGCTCCGAAATTTGCGCAATTTTAGGCAGAACCGACTCTCGCGACTTTTCTTGCAAACCTTCGAGTTCGTCGGCCAGCAAAACATCAAGGTTCTCTCTTGAGCCCAGCAGATCGTTCCGAATTTCGTTTAGCCTCAGCATCGCCCGAGCGTGAGCCGAGCGTGAGCCGCTCATGCCTGCGTAGACGACGATAATTGCAGCACCCATCAAAACTCCGCCGACAAAACGAAACAAGAGACCGACCTGGGACTCTAGACCTAGGGCAGTTGCCATTAGGGCAACCAAGAGATTCTTGAGGCCACCCACAATTCCAGCAATAAGTAGGTTCAGCTGTCCTGGGTGCTTTTTTAGAAATCTCGGCAGTAGAAACCGCTTTGCGAGCAAAACGAGGACCACGGCGAAGGCCAGCGACACCGAAAAGGTGACCGACCAAAGCCAAGAACGGTTACCGGTCCTCAGATAATCCATCAGGATTGTTGCGACACCAGAGACGACAGCCGCGAAGACGAGCAACCCCGGCGACCAAATGTTTAACGAAGACAGTCGCTCCCAACTCAACCCGGCGTTGCTTGGGGGTTTCGTCTTATGTCTTGCCATGAAAGAAAGTCTGCCACGCTCTTTGAGTTCGTAGACTCGTGGTTGTGAAAAATAAATTTGCCCTTCTTCGCACCCCTGGTTTCGCTTGGCTTTGGGGCGGGCAAACCTTCAGCACTTTTGGTAGCCAAATTGGGTCGATTGCGCTTGCCTTCATCGCCGTCAAGTTGCTCGACGCTGGCCCTGCCGAAATGGGTTGGCTTTCAGCTGCCGGTACGGCTTCGTTCCTGCTTGTAGGTTTGATTGCCGGAGCGTGGGTTGATCGCTGGATCAAACGGCGAGTGATGATCATCGCAGACATTGTTCGAATGCTTGCGGTAGGTGTGATCCCAGCGCTTTATTTCACGGGCAACCTCAACATCTGGGTAATCATTGTGATTGCCTTTGTGATGGGGCTCGCCACCGTGTTCTTCGACGTCGCCTATCAGTCATTCGTCCCGGTAATGCTGCCGCCAGACAAGATTGCCGCCGGCAACTCAGCACTCGAGACCACTAATCAAACCGCGGGCATCGCCGGCCCGGGAATCGTCGGTTTCCTGATCGACCTCTTTAAGGCCCCGACTCTGCTGGTCATCGATTCGCTGAGCTACCTGATTTCGGCGCTGACGCTCGGAATGATCAAAGACACCGAGACTCCGAAGCCTAAGGCCGACCGTAAACCGCTTCACGTCGAGATTCGCGAAGGACTCCGATTTGTAGTTAGACACCCGCTGATTCGACGAATCTCTCTGACTACCTCGGTGAACAACCTATTCAGCAGTTTGATGTTTTCGATCTTCGCCCTCGTGTTTCTGGGCAGCCAATACCTAAACTTTGGCGCGGGCGCCTTCGGTCTGCTCGGCACCTCTGCCGCAATCGGAAGCCTGCTGGGCGCGATTTCGACCACGAAACTGATCAAGTGGATTGGCGAAGGAACCCTGATTAGCCTTTCGGCCATTCTCGGCGGTTGCATCACCTTGCTGGTGCCCATCTCGGTTGCGATGCACAACGAACTAACCCTGCCGATTCTTCTGCTGATGGATTTCTTGAACGGCTTTGCAGTGCTGGCATACAACATCACCCAGGTCTCTGCCCGTCAGCGCCTTTGCCCGCCAGAACTCCTCGGACGCATGAACGCATCAATTCGCTTCTTCGTCTGGGGTGTAATGCCAATCGGTGGGCTCTTGGGTGGGGTAATCGCCAGCAGCTACGGCGTGCAGTCTGCGCTCTGGGTTGGCGCAATCGGCTCAATCTTCTCGTCCGTGTTCGTGGTCTTCAGCCCGCTAACGGGCATGCGCAAACTCCCAGACGGGCCGGAGGCAAAGTAATGGTGTCTTGGTCAGAGGTTGAGGGCATTATCGCCACCTTTCGCACCTGCGTCCCAGTTGCCGGTGATCGCCGCGAGTGGTGCGTGAATAAGAAGGCCATCGCGTGGGATCGCCCGCTGAGCCAGCGCGATCTAAAAGCTCTCGGCGACCAAGCGCCGAGGGGTGAAGTCATGGCCGTTCACCTGCCCGATGTCATGATTCGCGATGCCTGGGTGCAAACCGTGCCGGGGCCCTGCTTCGTCTCCCCGCACTTCGCCAACTACCCCGCCGTCTTGGTCGATCTCGAAAAGGCCGACCTCCAGCTCGTTACCGAACTGCTCAACGAGTCTTACGAGTACCTGCTAACGCGCTAGGACGACGACAGCGAGGGTCACGAAGATACCCGCCACGATTCGATTTACCAGTCGCTGATTTTCACCGCGGTTGATCCAAACGCGAATCTGCTGGGCGAGCCCAATGTAGAAGACGCTGACCAGGCCGAAACCGAGAATCACTATGCCGGCCAGGCCGAAGACGCTGGTTTCACGGCTGACCTGTGGCACGACAGCCATGTAGAACATCAGTGCGGTCGGGTTGCTTGCCCCAATCACGAATGCCGTTCCGAGGCCCGGCCAAAAGCCGTCACGAGTGTTAGCGATGGCTGCCACACCCGCGTTCCAAGACTTGTATGCCCGCCAGAGCAAAACAGCTGCGCCGACTACCTTGAGCGCGAAGAAAATTTGCGGGCTGGCAGCCATGAGTGCCGAAAGCCCGAAGTATGAGACGCCAACCATGATCATCTTGGCCAGCGTGATGCCGATCGAATACGGCACAGCGGCTTTCCAGCCAGCCGTTAGGGTTCGACTCAAAAGCGACATGGTGTCTACGCCGGGTGTGGCCGCCGCCGTGAGGTAAATCGTGGCGAAGAGCAGATAGGCGTCCATTCACCCAAGCCTAAAGATAGATTTGGTTGGTGAGTAACTCTGGAGCCCTGCGATCGTTCAAACATCGCAACTTCAGAATTCTCTACCCGGCCAGCGTAGTGAGCAACATCGGCACCTGGGCCCAACGAGTGGCCCAAGACTGGCTCGTTCTCGAGCTCACCAACAACAGCGCCGCCGATCTCGGCATCGTCACGGGCCTGCAGTTTCTTCCGACCATCTTTCTTAGCATCTGGGGCGGTGCCCTCGCCGACCGCTTCAGCAAGCGCAAACTTCTAATCATCACCGCGGCCGGTGGAGCATTCACCTCTGCCCTTCTCGGTGCTCTTGTGATTTCAAAAAGCGCCGTGATCTGGGAGGTCTATGTCCTGGCCCTGGTTTTCGGAGTATTTAGCGCTATCGACGCCCCGATTCGCACGTCATTCACCTCTGAACTGGTCGGCAAGGCCGATCTCGCCAACGCCGTCAGCCTGAACTCGGCCAACTTCAACCTCGGGCGCCTGGTTGGGCCTGCGCTTTCGGGCTTCCTCATCTTTCTCTTCGGCACGGGCTGGTCGTTTTTGATCAATGCGCTCAGCTACATCTTCGTAATCGTCTCGTTGAGGCTGATTCGCCATGACGAACTACACATCACCCAAAAACCGAACCGAGCCGCTTCAATCAAGGACGGCTTCAAATACGTCCGTGAGAATCTTCAGGTTCGCCTAGTCATGGTCACGGTGTTCTTCAGCGCAACGTTCGGCCTGAACTTTCAAATCTTCAATGCGTTGATGGCCAAGGGCGAGTTTCACCTCGGCCCGCAAGAGTTTGGTGGCGCGGGAAGCGTCCTCGCAATCGGGTCACTTAGCGCGGCAATCATAGGTACGAGGCTCGAAAACTCGCGAGTTCCAAAGCGAATCATGCTCGGAGCAATGATTTTCGGGCTATTGGTTGCCACCCTGTCGTTCGCTCAAAGCTACCTGCAGTACCTACTGATTCTTCCGTTCGCGGGAGCAGTCGCTCTCACCACGTTCATCTTCGCGAACTCGTATGTGCAAACCACAACGCCGTCACCTCTGCGCGGGCGAGTAATGGGCATTTACCTCTTGATCTTCATGGGTGGCACGCCGCTCGGATCACCACTAATCGGCTGGGCCGCCAGCAGTTTCGGAATCAGACCCACGATTTTCATCTGCGGGCTGATCACCACAACAGCAGCCGTAATTGTGTTTACGAGGCTAAGAAAACTTATAGGTCGCCAAAGTCAAAGCAACGCCGAACATGACGCAGGCAATGACGATGTCGAGAACCCGCCAGAACACCGGTTTTGACATCAGCCGCGAAGCCGCTTTGGCCCCAAAGCCCGCGGTACTGAACCAAACCACACTCGCCAAAGAAGCCCCGGCCGCAAAGAACCACTTGTTGTCACCGAACTGGTTACCGATGCTGCCGACCAAGATCACGGTGTCCAAGTAAACATGTGGGTTCAGCAGAGTCAGAGCCAAAACCGTGGTGACGACCTTCACTCGTGACTGCTCGGCAGCCCCAGCCGCATCGAGACTCTCGTTCTTGAAAGCAGCTCGAGCAGATCTAAAACCGAACCAAGTCAGGTAGGCCACGCCGAACCATCGAATCACCTCGAGTAGCCAAGGCAACGAAGTAATCAGTGCGCCGAGCCCTCCGATACCCAAGCAAATGAGCGCGATGTCGGCGATCGAGCAGATGGCAACGACCAGAAACACGTGAGACCGGGTCAACCCCTGACGAATCACGAAAGCGTTCTGAGCGCCAATGGCAATAATCAGTGACAGACCGGTGAGAAAACCCGGCAGAAAAGCCAGCAACTAATTTGCCTTCTTCTTGAATGCCAAAAAGCCAATCGAGACCAATAGCGGAATGGTCGGCACCAAGCCAAGTTGCATCGAGAGGCTAAATGCCCCGATTGTGACCAGCAACAGCATGCCCGTTGCCGCAAAGCCCCAGGCCTTGTTGATCTTGCCCGACCAAGACAGCACGCTCAAGATAACAGCGGCTATAGCTAGAGCCAAGATGAAGGCGAGGATGCCCATTACCAAATACGCTAAAGATTCCATAGGTTCATTCTGCCAAGAAGTACCTTGAGCAACTAGTAGAGTTTGAACCAGTGCATCACGTGTTGGGAGGAATGACGCATGGCAACTATCACCACCGCAGGCGGTCCTAAGACCATAAGCAACTCCGAACTTAGAAAGACAGCCAAAAACTACTTCCTACAGCTCCCCGTAATTGCTGTTGGACTCGGTTTGACTTTCTTATTTACTGAAGCCTTTGGTGCACATGCATGGAGCCTAATGTTCTCCGTATCTCTGTTATTAATGACAACTGGGTTTGCGATTTACCTTTACGCTTGGGCACTCATAAAGACGTTCAAGATTTCCCGAAAAATTAGCGATGGCAAAACCTTTCTAGTTCTCGGCGTGCTGGCGTCGTTGATAGGCCCACTTGTACCTATCACGATGGTTGCTCAAGCTTTAATCTCTTCAGCCGGTGGGCCCGGCGACCCTCTAAACGGTGAGGTTTTTATACCTTGGTTCTTGTATCTCGGGCTCAGTCTTGTGCCAATCCAGGTCGTCACGTTCGCCCTAATCGCAAAACGAGGCAAGGCTCAATAGTTCAGAGAACCTGCCTGACTAAGTCGCAGGCTTGTCTTCTTTGAAACTCCTGCCATAGCGAATAACGTCTGGGGCAAAGATCGCCAGGATGATCGCCGAGAGAATTCCACAGACCAACAGCACCGGACGCACGTGGAAGAACGAAATCGCGATTCCCGATAGAACGATGCCGATAACGCTGCCGCTCTGGATAATCGCGTCAATCGCCGCCATCACGCGTCCGAGCATTTCTTGCGGAGAACGAGTCATGACGATGCTGATTGCGTATGCGTTAAGAACGGAGTTGCCGACACCGGTAGCCAAGGCAAGAGCAATGGCAATGCCCCAGTTTGGGGCAAGCGCGAAGCCAAGAATGGCTAGAACCAAAACCGCAATGCCAACAATCACGGCCATCGCGTGGAATCTCTTGTTGAGCTTGATTGCTGCGGTGAGAACTGCGCCGATTATGCTGCCGGCGGCGAACGATGCACCAACTATTCCGTAGATTAAGTTGCTGGCGTGTAGCTCATCTTTGATCAGGAACACTTCGCCCACGTTGAATGAGCCGAGAGCGATGATCAGAACGCTCACTAGGACGACGATTGCTCGAATTAGGCGATCGCTAAACACGAATCGAATACCGGCCATTGCGCTGAGCTTCTCGCCGACCTCGTGTTTCACAGCCTTGCGATTCAACCCAATTGCAAAGAACGCAGCGGCAAGAAACCAGAAACTGATCGCGTCAATGACGAACGGCCAGAAATAGCCGGATGTTGTCACCAAAATGCCGCCCAATGCCGGGGCGAACAGGGTTCCGAAAGATGCCATCGATTGCATGAGCCCTGTCACTCTTGGTAAGTCGTCGGGGTTGGTAACGGTAACTTGGACGGCCTGCATAGCTGGAGCGACTAGGGTTCCGGCTGAGGCGGTAATTAACAGCGCGATGGGAGTCCACCAAACCGGTAGCCCAATGGCCAGCGATCCGGAGCTCAAACCCATGACCGCTAGAGCAGGGATAATCACCTGTCGAGAAGAAAACTTGTCGGCAATCAAGCCAGAGATTGGGGCCATGAAGATCGTTGGCAAACCAAAGGCGAGAAGGTAAACCGATACGCCGCCCGCTCCCACGGTGTCCTTGTCGCGCAGAATCACAGCAAAGGTTGTGAGCGCACTACCCAGCCAAGAGAGGGCGCCGGCGGTCGAAAGAATGTAGAGCTTGCGCCAAGGGGTTTTCATCACCTAGTCAGACTAGCGCCCAACTACATCCCGAACTGCGGGTTGAAGTACAGAACCATCATGTAAACGGCAACCAATACGAGGGCGAGGGCGAAACCGCGCCAGGCCGACCTCTTCCAAGGAACCTTTGCGCTCTTTGCCAGGTCAAACCACGAGAAAGCTGCGACGACCAAAGAAATCACAGCGAAAGTGATGTAACCAAACAAGAAGATACAGACCAAACCCATCGGGGTCAGGATCGGCACCACGAGGTTGAGCCAACGAAACTTTCTGTAGTTCTGGGCCCAGCCCTTTCGGGGCGTCCAATTGTCGCTGTCTCGTTCCATCACCCCTAAACACTATGCCCAGCGAAAAGAAAAAGACCAGCCATTTCTGACTGGTCTTTCCCTTTTGTGGAGACTAGGGGGGTCGAACCCCTGACCCCCTGCTTGCAAAGCAGGTGCTCTACCAACTGAGCTAAGTCCCCTTGATCAATTGCTTTCGCAATCTTTCGTGGGCCTAGGAGGACTTGAACCTCCGACCTCTTCATTATCAGTGAAGCGCTCTAACCACCTGAGCTATAGGCCCCTAGAGCCTTTTCAACTTTACGGGAATATCCGCTTCGGTTCAAACCGAAAAGAAAAACCTTTTAGTTGTTGGTGAATCCGACTGCCAGTCCTCCAGTGAAGCGGGCAATCAGGTTGTAAACCAGAGCTAAAACACCGCTAAGGAGTGTTCCGGCGACGATGTTGATGATCGCCACGATGAAACCGTAGGAAACCATCTGAGGAAGACTGATCAACGAACCGCCCTCGCCAACTCCAACCTGGCTGAGCAGATTGTTTACGCTGCTGCTCGAAAGGATAAACCAGAAGGCTACGAAACCGACGATGACGGCGACTCCGAGAGCGAGGTTGACCATGAAACCCATGCGAATCGCAGACCAAAACTCGATCTGGACAAGCTTTAGCTTGACCTGCTTGGTCGGGGTGATCGAACCTTTGCGGCTGAATCGGCTCATTCGTTGGCCTCTCCTTCTTCTGCAACTTCGGTGACTTCGGTTGAGTCTTCGATTGTGTCTTCTGCGGACGATTCTAGGTTGCGCTCGGAGTTCTTGGCTAGGCCTAGAACCGAGTCTTCATCTTGGAATCTTGCAAAGACTACGCCCATGGTGTCGCGGCCCCTTGCCGGGACCTCGCTTACCTGAGACCTGACAACTTTACCGCTGTTTAGAACGACTAGGACTTCGTCTTCATCGGTCACGATCAGGGCACCGACTAGGTCGCCGCGCTTCTCTTCGAGCTTGGCAACCTTGATACCCAAGCCACCGCGGTTCTGCGGGCGGTATTCTCCAACGGCTGTGCGCTTCGCAAAGCCGCCCTCGGTGACGACGAAGACGAAGGTGTCGTCGGAATCGTTGATTACGTCAGCGCTAAGTAGGTAGTCGCCTGTTCTGAAGTGCATGCCGATAACACCCGAGGTGTCACGGCCCATTGGGCGCATGCTCTCGTCGTTGGCCGAGAAGCGGATGCTCATTCCCTTGTGGCTGACCAGTAGAAGGTCATCACTTTCTGAAACCAGCATCGCGCTGACCAGTTCGTCGCCTTCGCGAAGCTTGATTGCGATGATGCCACCGGTGCGGGCGGTGTCGTAGGCCTCGAGCGAGGTCTTCTTCACCAGGCCTTCGCGGGTGGCCAGGATCAGGTAAGGCGAAGCCTTGTAGTCCTTCATGTCTAGAACCTGGGCGACAGACTCGTCTGGCTGCAGCGAAAGCAGGTTAGCTACGTGCTGACCCTTGGCATCGCGGCCGGCCTCTTGAACCTCGTAGGCCTTGGCGCGATAGACGCGCCCCTTGTTGGTGAAGAACAGGAGCCAGTGGTGAGTTGTTGTAACAAAGAAATGCTCAACGACGTCGTCGGCGCGAAGGTTCGCACCCTTGACGCCCTTGCCACCGCGGTGCTGAGAGCGGTAGTTGTCGCTCTTGGTGCGCTTGATGTAGCCGCCGCGGGTGAGCGAGATGACCATCTCTTCTTCGGGGATCAGGTCTTCCATGTTCATGGTTCCGTCGCCGGTGAAGATGATCTCAGACCTGCGGTCGTCGCCGTGGCGGGTGACAACCTCGGCGAGTTCTTCGCTGATGATCGAGCGCTGACGAACAGGGTCGGCGATGATCGCCTTGTATTCGACGATTAGCGCTTCGAGTTCGGCGGCTTCGTCGATGATCTTCTGACGCTCGAGAGCGGCAAGTTGGCGAAGCTGCATGTTCAAGATTGCGCGAGCCTGAAGATCGTCGATCTTGAGGAGCTTCATCAGGCCTTCGCGGGCGTCGTCAACGGTTGGGCTCTTGCGAATCAGGGCGATAACAGCATCTAGTGCGTCGAGGGCCTTTAGGTAGCCGCGCAGAATGTGGGCGCGTTCTTCGGCCTTGCGAAGTCTGAACTGGGTGCGGCGAACGATGACTTCAATCTGGTGTTCAACCCAGTAGCGAATAAAGCCGTCGAGGCTGAGTGTGCGAGGGACTCCGTCGACCAGGGCCAGCATGTTGGCTCCGAAGTTTTCTTGGAGCGGGGTCATCTTGTAAAGGTTGTTTAGAACAACCTTGGCTACGGCGTCACGCTTTAGAACAATGACCAAGCGTTGGCCGGTGCGGCCAGAGGTTTCGTCGCGGATATCGGCGATGCCGGTGAGCTTGCCCTCCTTGACGAGCTCGGCGATGCGCTGGGCTAGGTTGTCTGGGTTCACCTGATAAGGAAGTTCGGTGACCACTAGACAGGTGCGTCCTTGAAGTTCTTCTACGTTGACGATCGCACGCATGGTGATCGAGCCGCGACCGGTTGTGTAGGCATCGATGATTCCGCGGGTGCCGAGAATCTGTGCACCGGTCGGGAAGTCTGGGCCCTTGATGCGCTGCATGAGAGCGGCTAGGAGCTCTTCTTGGGTTGCGTTCGGGTTCTCGAGGAACCACTGGGCGCCAGAGGCGACCTCGCGCAGGTTGTGAGGCGGAATGTTCGTGGCCATACCAACCGCGATACCGATCGAACCGTTGATTAGCAGGTTCGGGATTCGGCTTGGCAGAATCGTCGGTTCTTGGGTGCGTCCGTCGTAGTTGTCCTGGAAGTTGACGGTGTCTTCGTCGATGTCGCGAACCATCTCGAGGGCAAGGTTTGCCATGCGGCACTCGGTGTATCGAGGGGCGGCGGCTGGGTCGTTACCCGGCGAACCGAAGTTACCCTGGCCCGAAACTAGCGGGTAGCGAAGAACCCAGTCCTGAACCAGGCGAACCAGGGTGTCGTAAATGGCGCCGTCGCCGTGCGGGTGAAACTGACCCATGACGTCGCCGACAACACGCGAACACTTGCTGAACTGCTTGTCTGGGCGGTAGCCGCCGTCGTACATTGCGTACAGGACGCGTCGGTGAACCGGCTTGAGGCCGTCCCGAACGTCTGGAAGTGCTCGACCGACGATAACGCTCATCGCGTAGTCGAGGTATGAGCGCTGCATTTCGACCTGGAGGTCGACCTGCTCTACGTGGTCAAACTGCGTTGGTGTGGTTTCTTCAGCCATGGTCTTCTTCTCTTTTGGCTAGATGTCTAGGAATCGAACGTCGGCGGCGTTCTGCTGGATAAATGTTCGTCGGGCTTCAACGTCGTCGCCCATCAGGGTCGAGAACGTGTGGTCGGCCTGGGCCGCATCGCTCAGGGTCACCTGAAGTAGGGTTCGGCGCTCTGGATCCATGGTGGTGTCCCACAGCTCGGTGTAGTCCATCTCGCCGAGACCCTTGTAGCGCTGAATCGAGTTCTCTTTGGGAATCTTGCGACCGGCGGCGGCACCTGCCTCGAGGGCTGCGTCGCGTTCGGAGTCGGAGTAGACGTATTCGTGAGGTGCATTTGACCACTTGATTCGGTAAAGCGGCGGTTGCGCGAGGTAAACGTAGCCGGCTTCGATAAGTGGACGCATGTGCCGGTAGAGAAGCGTTAGCAACAGGGTTCGAATGTGCTGACCATCGACATCGGCGTCGGCCATCAAAACGCACTTGTGGTAGCGGGCCTTTTCGATATCGAACTCGTCGCCGATTGAGGTGCCGAACGCGGTGATCAGCGCCTGCACTTCGGTGTTGGCGAGCATGCGGTCTAGGCGTGCGCGCTCGACGTTGAGGATCTTGCCTCGAAGAGGCAGAATCGCCTGGGTCTCTGGGTTGCGACCGCGCATGGCCGAACCACCGGCCGAGTCACCCTCAACGATGTAGATTTCTGAAACCTTAGGGTCGCGGCTCGAGCAGTCGCGGAGCTTGCCCGGCATACCGCCCGACTCGAGGAGCCCCTTGCGACGGGTGGCCTCGCGAGCCTTGCGTGCTGCCTGGCGAGCGGTTGCTGCCTGAATCGCCTTGCGAATGATCTCTTTGGCCACGTTCGGGTTGCGGTCTAGCCAGTCGCCGAACTGCTCGTTGACTACCTTCTGAACAAAGGCCTTGGCTTCGGTGTTGCCGAGCTTGGTCTTGGTTTGGCCTTCGAACTGCGGTTCGCTCAGCTTGATTGAGATGACGGCGGTTAGGCCCTCGCGGCAGTCGTCGCCCGAAAGGTTTTCGTCTTTCTCTTTGAGCAGGTTGGTGGCTCGCGCGTATTTATTGAGCAGTGAGGTCAACGAGGCACGGAAGCCTTCCTCGTGGGTGCCACCCTCGTGGGTGTTGATCGTGTTCGCGTAGGTGTGAACGCTCTCGGTGTAGGCGTTGGTCCACTGCATAGCCAACTCGATCGACATGTTCTTTTCTTTGGTTTCGGATTCGATCGAGATGATTTCTTCGTTGACCAGTTCGCCCTTCTTCGAGGCATTGAGGTATTCGACGTAGTCGATCAGACCCTTTTCGTAAAGGTAGGTGTCTTCTTTGCCACTTCGTTCGTCCTTTAGCAAAATCTGGAGCCCCTTGTTCAGGAAGCACATCTGCTGGAACCTGGCCCGCAGGGTTTCGTAGTCAAAGTCAACGGTCTCGAAGATCTCGGCGTTTGGCTCAAATTCGATCATTGTGCCGGCAGTTTCGGTAGCCGCCGCCTTGGCTAGCGGGGCATCTGGCACACCGCTCTGGTAAGACTGCTCCCAAAAGAAGCCTTCGCGGGCAACCTTGACTCGAAGCTTGGTCGAAAGGGCGTTCACAACCGAGGCGCCAACGCCGTGCAGACCGCCCGAGACCGCGTAACCGCCGCCGCCGAACTTGCCGCCGGCGTGAAGGATCGTCAGAACGACCTGAACGGTTGAGATGCCCTCGGTTGGGTGAATAGAAACCGGGATGCCTCGGCCGTTGTCTTGGACGCGAATCCAACCCTGTTTGGTGATCGTCACTTCGATCAAACTGCAGTGGCCGGCGAGAGCTTCGTCAACAGAGTTGTCGACGATTTCATAGACGAGGTGGTGGAGTCCACGTGGACCGGTGGAGCCGATGTACATGCCGGGGCGTTTGCGAACTGCCTCTAGGCCCTCAAGTACTTGAATATTGCTTGAGTCGTAACTGTTTTCGGGTGTAGACATGCTGCTCCTTTAACCGGGTTAGGCCCTTAGAAAAGCACTCCGGTGAGCGACTGATATTCGGGGTAACTAACGGCTTAATTCTACCTTTTTACCCCGACATTTTCGGGTTATCCGTAGGTGTCGCGCGGGCCTCTTCCGGGCACTGATCGCGGGCCCTTTTTCCAGCTCGGAGCGGCTGGGCCAAGCATCTTCAAAGCATTGATTTCGAGCTTCGGGTAAGCGCCCTGCAATCGCTCCAAAAGCTCGTTTTGCATTAGTCGCAACTGGGTCGCCCAGGCCGTTGACTTGCATCGAATAGTCAGGGTTCCCTCGGTCAGGATCTCGGGAGTCGAGTTTTGGGCGGTCTGTTCGCCAACAAGCTCGGTCCAGCGGTTGAAAAGATCCGCTTCGGCCAGCTCGCCGCCCCAACTGAACTCGCTGAACAACGCGTCCACTGAGGCTATGGCGGTAATTGGGTCGCGTCCGGCCTCGAAAGGTTTCGAACCCCCGCGCTCCTTGCGCTCCTTGATGCGCTTGGCGTCGCGGCTCAACCGCCCGGTGACGGCTTCGCGCATGCGCCAGTAAAACTCTTGAGCAAAGTCACTCGCCACGAACAATCACCCCGTCTTCTACAAAGAACTGCTTTGCCTTCAACGACTCTGGGACGTCCTCTGCGACGGCGGCCGTGATCAGCACCTGTTCATTATCGGCCACCAACTCCGCCAGACGATTGCGTCTTCCGGCATCGAGTTCGGCGAAAACGTCGTCGAGAATCAGAATCGGGTCACCGGTGCGGGTCTCCTCGCGAAGCAACTGCATGGACGCCAGACGGAGCGCTAGCGCGTAAGACCACGATTCGCCATGACTCGCGAAGAGTTTGGCCGGCTTGCCGCCGAGAAGGAGGACTAGGTCGTCTCGATGCGGCCCGATCAGGGTGATGCCGCGTTCTAGTTCCTTAGGTTTAACCGAGGCGAGTTTCTCGCGATACATGGTTTCGACGGCGGATCGTTCGGTGAACGAGAGGTAGGGCAGCTCGTCTTCCTCGTCCAAAACCTGAGCACCAACCAGGCTCGATCGAACCATGATGGTCGGCTCGTTGTTTGCAATGGCGATGTCCTGGTATGCCTTGGTTAGGAACGGCCGCAGGCGTTCGATCAAATCGAGTCTTGCCGTGACGATCTCGGCTCCGAGGCGAACCATCTGCTCGTCCCAGGCATCCAGAGTGCTCAGGGCGCTTCCGCGGGTCCCGGTCTGGCGAGCGGTGCGAAGCAGGGTGTTTCGCTGCTTCAGAACTCGGTCGTAGTCGCTGTAAACGCCGGCGAACCTGGGCCAAACTTGCACGACAAGGGTGTCGATGAACACTCGGCGATTGCTCGGGTCCTTCTTGACTATGTCGAGATCTTCGGGGGCGAATACCACCGCGTGCAAAACGCCTAGAACGTCGCGAACTCTCGAGGCCGGCGACTTGTTGATTCTGGCCCGGTTCGGGGTGTCTCGATTCAGCTCGAGTTCAACCAAAACATCGCGATCCTCGTGCCCGACCAGGGCTCGAATGATCGACTGGGGTTGATCGTGTTGGATCAGGGGCTGATAACCGCTGACTCGGTGCGAACTTAGGGTGCTCAGGTAGGCGATTGCTTCGACGAAGTTCGTTTTGCCCTGACCGTTCGGCCCGAGAAACAGGTTTACGCCGGGTTGCAGCGGCTGATCGGTCGCCGTGTGGTTCCGAAAATGCGAAAGGGTGAGGTGTTTAACTAACATCTCACCCTCTCGTCTTAAATTTCGGCTTTAGCTATTCGGCTTTCTTGACCGCGTGACCACCGAATTGGGCGCGAAGAGCAGCAACTGCCTTCATGGCCGGTGAGTCATCTTGGCGGCTGGCAAAGCGAGCGAAAAGTGAAGCGGTGATTGCCGGCATTGGCACAGCGTTGGCGATTGCCTCTTCGACGGTCCAGCGACCCTCACCCGAGTCATCCACGTAGCCGCGGATCTTGTCTAGGTGGTTGTCTTCTTCGAGGGCGCGAACCATGAGATCTAGCAACCACGAGCGAACTACTGTTCCGCGCTGCCAGGCCTTGAAAGTTCCAGGTACGTCCTTGATGATTTCTTTCTTCTCAAGAAGCTCGTAGCCTTCGGCGAAAGCCTGCATCATGGCGTACTCGATGCCGTTGTGCACCATCTTGGCGTAGTGGCCGGCACCGTGGTCGCCCACGTGAACGAAGCCCTCGGTGACTTCGCCCTCAGGGCGAAGAGCGTCGAAAACTGGCATTACCTGCTTGACGAGGGCTTCGGGGCCGCCGACCATAAGGCCGTAACCGTTCTCAAGACCCCAGACGCCGCCGGAAACACCGCAGTCTAGGTAGCCGATGCCCTTGGCCTTTAGCTCTTCGGCGTGACGAATGTCGTCAGAGAAACGCGAGTTTCCGCCGTCGATGATCAGGTCGCCTTCGCTCATAAGCGCGGCAACCTCGTTGATCACAGAATCGGTAGCTGATCCATGTGGAACCATGACCCAAACGATCTTCGGGCTCGGTAACGCTGCGACCATCTCTGCGATAGTGTCCACGTCGCTGACCTCGCGGCTACGCGCGTATCCGGTTACTTCTACGCCGTTGTTGCGCATGCGGGTGCGCATGTTGCCACCCATTTTGCCTAGACCAACTAGTCCAATGTGCATCTGTATTGCCTTTCGGGGTTTTGCCTAGCGAGCCAGTGGGCTGCGCGGCTGAAGCAGGTAACGGAAGTTGTCTTCTTCGGTCTTTTCTTTCGAACCGTGGCTAGACAACAAGACCGGGCCTGGCTTGTTTGGGTTTTCGCTGCGAACAAAAGACACCTTGACAAACTCGCTGTGAATTCCGGTCAAACCGTCAATCAGTAGCTGTGGCTTTAGTTCTAGAGCGATTTGGTCACCAGAAAGTTCGGCGTTGAGGCTTTCTGAAGCTTGTGCTGTTTCGTTTCCGGTTGCCTCGAGGGTTAGCGAGCCGTCCTCGAAGACGAAACGAATGAAATCGTCGCGCTCTAGAACCAGCGAAACTCTGCGGGCAGAATCGATGAGCTCTTGGGTTGCAACGATTGCGAAGTTAGGGATCTCGTCCGGGAACAGCGCTCGCACAGCGGGGAAGGTTCCCTTCAGTAGTAGTGAGGTAACCGAACGGTTGCCGGCCTTGAAGCCGATCATCTCGCGTCCCTCGGTTTTATTGATCGCGATGGTGATGTCACCCTGGTTGGCGAAGCTCTTTGACACCTCGCGAAGTGTCTTGGCCATAACCAACGACGAGGACGAGCCGGTGGAGGCATCGGCCTTCCAGGTCAGTTCACGCTTGGCGATGCGGTAGCGGTCGGTGGCCATGAGAGTGATCGACGAGTCTTCGGTCTCCATGAGGATTCCGTTCAATTGTGGAGTTGAGTCTTCGCGAGAAGCGGCAACAACAACCTGGTTCACTGCGCTTTCGAAATCGTCGGCCGAAACCACACCAGCTGCCTGTGGTAGCTCTGGGAGATTTGGGTACTCCTCAACCGGCATGGTCAAGAGGGTGAACTTTACTGTGCCGCACTTAACAAGGACCTTGTTTGCGTCCAGGGACATCTCGATTGGTGCATTTGGAAGTTTGCTGGTGATGTCGCTGAGGAGACGACCAGAGACAAGTGCTCTACCGGAGCTTTCAACCTGGGCGACGATCTCTACTCGGGCAGAGACTTCGTGGTCGTAGACGCTAAGTCGGATTGCATTTGCATCGGCTTCGATCAAGATCGCATTGAGGATCGGGAGCGTCTTCTTTTGAGGAAGCATGCGAACAGCAAAAGATACTGCTTCGCTAAGTGCGTCTCGGTTTACCTGGAACTTCAAAAGGTCCCCTGTCTTTAGTGGCTTGGCCTGAGTTCCAATCTTGCCATAAAGGTCATTGGGTTCAGTAATTCGTTATAAGTGAACTATTTAATCATTTCTTTTAACAACATCATTAACCATTGTGCAAAATGTTGATAAGTAGCTCTCGACCTTATTTTTTATGAAAACTACAACGGTGAAAGATGTATACACAGCTGTGTGTAACCCTGTGGATAAGTCGTTACCCTGTGTATCAGATATTTTGATTACACATGCCGTTAACCGCTTATTCACAAAGAGAGAGGGGTTATCCACAGTTATCCACAGGTTTGTGAACAGGGTGAATTAACGTTGGTCGGCTCGAATTCGGCCAATGATGTCTGTCACCTGGTTGTAGATGTATCGGCGATCATTCATCATCGTCGTAATCTTGCGTGTCGCATACATGACGGTGGTGTGGTCGCGTCCACCAAAGATCTGACCAATCTTGGGTAGCGACAGAGGGGTCATCTCGCGGCAGAGGTGCATCGCTATCTGTCGGGCCATGGCAATAGCTGCCACTCGAGAGTTGCCGTGAAGGTCGTCCGGAGAAATCTTGAAGTAGTCGCTCACCGCGCGAATGATGTCGGCCGCTTGGACACTGGTGTCTTCCGAAACCGATGGCACATTCTTTAGAACCGTCTGAACCAGAGGCATGTCGATCTGGTGACGCGAGAGGTTTGCGAATGCTGTTACCCGAATCAAGGTTCCCTCGAGCTCACGGACGTTACTCGATACTCGCTCCGCGATGTACTCGAGAATGTCGTCGGTCACCCTAACCTTCTCGGTTTCTGCCTTCTTGCGAAGAATCGCGATGCGAGTTTCGAGAGCCGGTGCCTGGATGTCTGTCTTCAAACCCCATTCGAAGCGCGAGAGCATGCGATCTTCAAAGCCACTCAGCTGGCTTGGTTCCACGTCACTGGTAATAACTACCTGCTTGTTGTGGTTGTGCAAGGCGTTGAAGGTGTGGAAGAAAGCTTCCTGGGTCTCAGATTTACCAGACAGGAACTGGATGTCGTCGATCAGGAGAATGTCTACGTTGCGATACTCGTTGATGAACGAGTTCGAGTTGTTGTTGCGAATCGCGTTGATGAAGTCGTTAGTGAACTCTTCGCTTGAAACATAGCGAACCTTGAATCGGGGGTAGAGACTCATTGCCTCGTGACCGATGGCGTGAAGCAGGTGGGTTTTGCCAAGTCCCGATTTTCCGTATATGAAAAGTGGGTTGTATGCGCCGGCAGGTTTGTCGGCAACGGCGAAGGCTGCCGATCTGGCCAAGATGTTCGTCGACCCCATGACGAAGTTGTCGAAGGTGTATTTCGGGTTCAGGCGGGTTTCGAATCCGGAGCTATTGGGGGTTCGAGCTGGCTCAGGGGAACTTGCCGAACCTATGGACGTCGCCTCGTCAAATTCGGCGCCGACAGTGTTTCCTGTGGAACCAAAAACCGGCTCGATGTCTGGGTTGGTGGTGACTCTGAAATTGTAGATTTCTTGGTTGTCAGGATTCGAGCGCAAAAGCTCTTCGATTATTGGTCGGATTCGCTGATCCAGCATCGATCTGGCCAAATCGTTTGGCACCTCGAGGTAAATGCTGTCGCCGATAGCGCCTTGTACTTCGGCAAGATCCAGGAAGCCTTGCATGGCCGGGCTGATCCGATCATCAACAGCGAGAGCGGCACGCGTTGCGACCCAGAGGTCAGCTGTTGCGCCGTCTTCAGCCATTCGGTGATCCCCTTTGCCGCTCTAGATGCCAGAAGTTCTCCACAGACTAATCGACTTGTGCACAGTTGTGGATAACTAAAATTTGGGTTGTGGAAAACCTCGTAGGTTAACGCCACTGAGGTATTCAACCGAATATCCAGAGCGAAAAGCAAATCGTATCGGCGTGTCTAAACCAAACTGTTACAAATGCCCGTGAGAGGGTTTTTGATCCTAAAAATATTTTCCTCAAAAACTTGACCCCGAGGCCCTGAATGCCATAGGTTTAAGAGGTTGCTTTGCCTTGGATCGGCATTGCGAATAACTCGGCGGAATCTTCCGCTACCAACCAAGATCCAAAAATCAAGCTTTGGAGTGATCACCAATGAGCAAGCGTACCTTTCAGCCGAACAACCGTCGTCGTGCAAAGACCCACGGTTTCCGTGCTCGCATGAAGACCCGTGCCGGCCGCGCCATCCTGGCTGCGCGTCGCCGCAAGGGCCGCGTCGAGCTTTCGGCCTAAACAGCTATCCCGGTGCTCGCACGCGAGAACCGCCTAACTTCAGCCGCCGACTTCAAGTCGACGATGAAGCAGGGGCAAAAGCAGATTAGCGACCACGTAATCGTCTACCTAAAGCGGGATGAGGCAGAGCCTCACGCCCGCTTTGGCTTTATCGTGGGCAAGCCGGTTGCTGGAGCGGTAGGGCGAAACCTAGTCAAACGTCGACTGCGAGCAATTGCGCGGGAATTACTGTTGACCAATCCAGCCGAGTACCTAACTGTTGTCCGCGCTTTACCGGGCGCAGCGGAGATTGACTGGAATAGACTTCATGAAGAAGTCCTGAGCGCATTTGAAAAGGCGAAGCAGAAGAGAACCAAGGCATGAATGCATTGGCTCAAATCTGGTTGCTGCCTCGAAATGCGATCATCCTGTTTTTGAAGGGTTACCGAAAGTTCATCTCTCCTATTTACGGGGATGTCTGCAGGTATCACCCAACCTGTTCGGCCTACGGGCTCGGGCAGGTGCAGCAGAGAGGCGTGATTGCCGGAGTCGTGCTTACGACCTGGCGGATCCTTCGATGCAACCCCTTTTCCAAGGGCGGTGTTGATCCGGTAAAAGCCGGATCGGGTCGTTTTTTGGTTAGGGCCAACGGTTTTGTCACAACGCAACCAAAGAAGGGCTAGTCCAGATGGATATTCTCCTGCCAATCAAGTGGGTAATCGAGCTGATCCTGAGCACGTTCCACACAGTTTTCACTTTTCTAGGCCTCCAATCCAGTTGGGGTGTCACCTGGGTGCTATCGATCGTGTGTCTAGTTTTGGTGGTTAGAACCGCCTTAATCCCGATCTTCGTGCGCCAGATCAAGAGCCAGCGCAACATGATGCTGGTTCAGCCAGAGCTGGCTAAGTTGCAGAAGAAGTACAAGGGCAAGCAAGACCGCGAGTCGAAAGAGAAGTTTGCACAGGAGCAGATGGCTCTATACAAGCGAACCGGCTCCAACCCGCTAAGTTCATGCCTCCCTATGCTCTTGCAGATGCCGATCTTCTTCAGCTTGTTTAGCGTCCTCCAGACCGCATCTCGCGGCGAAAAGGGAGTTGCCTTCATGGGAACAGACCTGGCGAAGTCTTTTATGGACTCCTCTTTCTTGGGAGCCCCACTGAAGCACTCGCTCAGCACAGCAGAGGGCAACGTCTCTGTGTTTGTCCTCGGAATCACCATGATCGTCGCGATGACCGCCTCGCAGTTCATCACCCAGAAGCAGATCATGGCCAAGAACCAGAACGCTGCCACCCAGACCAGCCAGTACATGCAGACCCAAAAGATCATGTTGTACGCGTTCCCCCTAATCTTCATGGTTTCGGGCATCGCGTTCCCACTGGGGCTCATGTTCTACTGGCTAACCTCGAACTTCTGGACCATGGGTCAGCAGTATTTCGTTATCCGCCGTATGCCAACCCCGGGTTCTAAGGCCTTTGAAGAGCGCCAGACCCGCCTTGCCAAGAAGGGCAAGGTAGCCGAGGTTATCGAAGAACTCGAGAGCGAAGCCGAGACCATCGACATCGTTCGCGAAAACAGCCAACGGGCCCAGCCTGTAAGTAAAAAGCGCAATAAGAAGCGCTAGTAGGAGAAACAATGCCAAAAAAAGAGACCCCAGAAGTAGAAGTAGCAGTTGTTGAAGAAGTGGTTGTCGCAGAAGAAGCGGCAGAAGCCACCTCCGAAACCACAGATGTAAAGGCACTAGAGGCCGAGGGCGACATCGCCGCCGACTATCTAGAGGAATTCCTAGACATCTTTGACCTAGAGGGCGACATCGACATTGATGTTCGTCAGGGACGCGCATATCTTGAGATCAGCGCCGAAGAGGACAGCAATCTTCGTCTGATTTCGGAGCCAGAGACCGTTGAGGCGCTCCAGGAGCTGACCCGCCTAGCTGTGCAGGTCAAGACCAACAGCTTCAGTCGCCTAATCCTCGACGTAGGTGGCTCGCGCCAGCGACGGATCGACGACATCACTCGCATCGTTAACCGCATCGTCGACAAGGTCAAGGACCTCGGCGAGGCTGTTCCGATGAAGCCAATGTCTTCATACGAGCGCAAAATCGTTCACGACCTAGTTTCAGAGGCCGGTTTGGTCTCTGAGTCCGAGGGTGAGGGCAAAGACCGCCACATCGTGGTCAAGCCTGCGTAACTAGCCTTAGAAATTGGCCGGGGCTCGCGCCTCGGCCATTTTCTTTGTTTCACGTGAAACATAGAAGATTGTAGATATGAGCGTCGAACTCGAACCAGCAGTCGCCAAGGAGATCTTTGGCGAGCGAATCGAGCTTGCCCACGCCTATGCTGCCGCTCTGGCAAGGGATTCGGACACGTTGGGCCTTCTTGGTCCGCGCGAACTAGAAATCCTTTGGTCGCGCCACATCCTGAATAGCGCCGTGGTTGCCCAGCTAGTTGACGACGGTAAAACTGTTGCCGATGTAGGTTCGGGAGCCGGATTGCCTGGTATTCCGATGGCGATAGTTCAACCAAATGCCCATTTCACTTTGATTGAGCCAATGGAACGTCGTTCCGACTGGCTCCGGCAGCAGGTGGAGGCATTGGGGCTCACCAATGTCGAGGTGTTGCGCGCCCGCGCCGAAGAAGTCGGCAGTGTTTACGACATAGTTACCGCCCGGGCGGTTTCAAACCTGTCAAAATTGTTGCGCCTAACGGTTGATTTGATCCACAGTAGGGGAGAGCTTCTAGCCCTAAAAGGCTCTAAGGCGGGCGAAGAGATAGCCGAAGCGAAGAAACTGACCAAGAAACTTGGCATTGAAAGCTTTGATTTACTCACAGTTGGTGCCGAGTATTTGGCCGACCCCACAACCGTGGTCAGAATTAGACTAATCTGAAACTTTAGAAGCACACCGGAGAGCGAATTTGAGCACCTCAGAACAGGGAATTTCGGCCGCAGAGGCCTCGGCGGTTACCAAGCCGAGTGTTGTGGCTGGTCTTGGCTACCCTGCCGGGCGCGACGAGGTAAGCCCGCAACCCACCGGTTGGCAGAAGGATGTTTCACGTGAAACAACCTAACGAATTAGACACTCCGCTTGCGCGTGAGCTCTATGAAAACGCCGGACGCCTGGCTTCGGTTGAGAGCCAGAGGCTCCCAAAACCCGCCAAAACCCGTATTTTCACCATCTCAAACCAAAAAGGTGGCGTTGGCAAGACCACAACGGCCGTAAATATCGCTGCCGCACTCGCTTCCAAGGGTCTAAGCGTCTTGGTTATCGACCTTGATCCGCAGGGAAACGCGTCCACAGCACTCGGAATCGAGCATCACGCCGGAGTTCAGAGCATCTATGAGGTCCTCGTAGCCGACATTCCACTCGAGAGCGTGATCAAGGTCAGCCCCGAAATGCCAGGTTTGACCTGCGTTCCGGCCACCATCAACCTCACCGGCGCCGAACTAGAGCTGGTTTCGATGGTTGCCCGCGAACAACGTCTGCGAACCGCGATCGAGAGCTACCTCGAAACCACGATGTCGCCGCCGGATTACATTTTTATCGACTGCCCACCGAGCCTTGGCCTACTGACCATCAACGCTTGGGTCGCGGCCAAAGAGGTTCTCGTGCCGATTCAGTGCGAGTACTACGCGCTAGAGGGCGTGGAGCAGCTCGAAAACTACATCAACATGATTAAAAAGCAGCTAAATCGCGATTTGGTCATCTCAACCGTGCTGTTGACCATGTTCGATAGCCGAACCAATCTAGCCACCGACGTGGCAAACGAGGTTCGCAGGCACTTCCCGACCGAAGTCTTGAACAGCGTGATTCCGCGTTCCGTCCGTGTCTCTGAGGCACCGAGCTACGGCAAGACGGTAATTTCTTATGATCGGCGTTCTCCGGGTGCGATTTCGTACCTAGAGGCAGCCATTGAAATCGCCAACAGAGGAGCACAACTTGGCAGATAGAAAAAGTGGCCTAGGACGCGGCATCGGAGCCCTTATTCCGACCGAGCCAGCCGAACGCCCAATCGACGTGTTTTTCACCGATGCCGGTAGCCAGGTCGACAACCTCTTGCCCGTGCCAGGAGCCCGCTTCGGCTACCTAGACCTCAACTCGATCGTTCCGAACGCCAAGCAGCCTCGCAGTAACTACGAGCCGGAGGCCTTTGCCGAACTGGTTCACTCGATTCGCGAACTCGGCGTGCTTCAGCCGATCGTGGTTCGTGAGACAGCCCCTGGTTCTTATGAGCTGATCATGGGCGAACGCCGTCTGCGCGCGTCCAAGGAGGTCGGTCTCGACAAGATTCCAGCCGTGATCCGCGAAACCGCAGACGAAAACATGCTTCGCGACGCCCTCTTGGAGAACCTGCACCGCAGCGACCTGAACCCGCTAGAAGAAGCCAGCGCCTACCAGCAGCTACTCGAAGACTTCGGCATCACCCAGGAGGAGCTCGCCGAGCGCATTGGCCGCTCGCGCCCGAAGATCACCAACACGATCCGCCTGCTAAAGCTCCCGGCACAGGTTCAGCGAAAGGTTGCGGCAGGCGTCTTGAGCGCCGGTCACGCTCGCGCCCTGCTTGGTGCAGCGACCGACGAACGCATGATCGAACTTGCCAACAAAGTCATTAACGAGGGCATGTCGGTTCGCTCGCTCGAAGAGTTGGTAGCGATTGACCGCCCAGGATTCAAGGCTGGCAAGGTCAAGACCGGTACTCGTCAGGATTCGCTAAAGGGCATCGCCGACCAGGTTGGCGATAAGCTCGGCACTTCGGTGCGAATCAGCATCGGCAAGGCCAAGGGCCAGATTGTGATCGATTTCGCTTCGGTTGCCGACCTGAAGCGCATCATCGCCGAGATGAACATCGAGTTGGACCAGCACTAAATCGTTAGGACCCTAACGAAACGGGCTATTTAGCCACGTCCTAGTACCGCGGCCTCGGCTAGCGAGTGATAAACCTCGCCAAGCGTGTGCCCGGCCGCCAAAACGGCCTGTGGCAGCAAAGAGGTGTCGGTCAGACCCGGCAAAACGTTGGCCTCCAGGAACCACGGCGTCCCCTTGGCGTCGATGATCATGTCGACTCTCGAAAGATGTCTCAAACCAAGCGCGTTATGGGCCCGAATAGCCATTGCAGCGGCCTTCTCAGCCACCGACTTGGTCAAACGCGCAGGAATGTAGTAATTGGTTTCACCGGCCGTGTAGCGCTCCTGGTAGCCAAAATCACCCTCGACTGGCTCGATCTCAACCGCTGGCAGGGCAATCGGGCCCGCGCCCAGGTCAATAACGCTGACTGCGAGCTCGGTGCCCTCAACCAGCTTCTCGATTATGGCCACGTCGCAGTACACATAGGCGTCGATCATGGCCTTGGCGAGCTGGTCAACCTTTTTGACGAGGGTAACGCCCTGCGCAGAGCCCGAACGAGCCGGTTTCACCACCAGTGGCAGCGAAAGCGCGCTGGTGATCGCCTTCAAAACACCATCCGCGTCCAGTTCTTTGAAGGTTTCTTTCGGCAAAGTCACCGAAGCCGGGGTCGAAATGCCCTGACCAGCCACCAAAATCTTGGCAATCGACTTGTCCCAGGCCAAACGGGCCGATTGCGAGCTAGCGCCGACAAAAGGCACACCGGTTAGGGCCAAAATGTCCCGTAATGCGCCGTCCTCGCCGCTGGCTCCATGCAAAACCGGCCAAATTACGTCCGGCTTGTCTTTTTTGATGTTTGAGAGCAGATTTTGGTCTGGTTCGCGAATTTCCACGCTCGCGCCTTGCTCAATTAGGGCGTCAGCGACTCGGCGTCCCGATTTTAGCGAGATATCGCGCTCGTGAGAAATGCCACCGGCTAGCACCATGATGCGCAACTTGCCGGCCTGCTTTGGCTTTGGAATCACTTCTTTCCCTTCTTACCAAACGTCTCTTGGAGCTCGGTCTGTAGGTTGATCACGGTCGAAAGCCTCTTGATTCCAAGGTTGATTCGATCCGGCGTCGGGTATGAGTAGCAAATACGTAGTTTGTTTTGCCCTGTTCCATCGCCGTAGAACGCGGTTCCGGGAGTGTAGGCCACCAATTCCTTGACAGCCAGCGGCAGCATGGCCTTCGAATCGAGGCCATCCGGAAGAGTTACCCACAGGTAAAAACCACCATCGGGCCGGGTGGTCTCGAGCTGCGGCAGGTGCTCTTCCATCGCAGAAAGCGCTGCATCGCGGCGTTCGCGGTAAACACCGCGGAAGGTTTCGACCTGGCCCTTCCAGTCGGCATGCTCCAAATACGACGAAATCATCATCTGACTGAAAGAGGACGGACACAAAATGGCCGATTCGTTAGCCAAAACCAGCTTGTCGCGGATCGCTGGCGGCGCGAGGACGTAGCCAACGCGGAATCCCGGTGCCAAAATCTTTGAGAACGACCCCAAATAGACGATTCCCTCTTCATCCATCGAGCGAAGTGCGTCGGGCACCGGCTTGTCAAAGAAAAGCAGGCCATATGGGTTGTCTTCGATCACCAGAATGTGGTTTTTGCGGCAAAGTTCGAGAATCTTAGCTCGGCGGGCCTTCGCCAAGGTCACGCCGGATGGGTTTGCGAAGTTCGGCACCAGGTACAGGAACTTGATTTTGCGCGATTGCGCCTTCAGCGCCTTGATTGTTGACTCGAGTGCCGACGGGATCATGCCGTCGTTGTCGGTCAAAACATGTTCCACGTGAGCCTGGTAGTGCCTAAAGATGCCTAGAGCGCCAACGTATGAAGGCCCCTCGGCCAAGACCACGTCGCCCTTGTCCAAAAACAAGCCGCTAAGCAATTCGAGACCGTGCTGCGAGCCGGTGGTGATCACGATGTCTTCAACCGAGGAGCGGATGCCCTCGAGAGCCATCAGTTCGCGGGTTTGGTCGCGAAGCTTGGCATCGCCCTGGCCGCCGCCGTACTGAATAGCGAGGTCGCCGTTGGACTTCATCATCGCGTCGTAAGCCTCACGCAAGAGATCCTTTGGCAAAGCGGCTACGTATGGCATTCCGCCGGCTAGTGAGACGACTTCGGGGCGTGAAACCACAGCAAAGAGTGCGCGAACCTCAGAAACCGAGAGGTTGTGGGCGCGGGCAGAGTAGGCGTCTAACCAGTTATCTAGGTTTTGGCGCATGCGAGCCCCGTTCAGGCGTGGGAAAGTTCAACGCGCCATTGGGTTTGTCTAAAAGACTAGCCGATGAATTCGGCGAGGTCAGTAAGCAATACTGCCTTCGGACGTGCGCCAACGATCGACTTGGCCGGGACGCCGTTCTCAAAAACGATCAGGGCCGGGATGCCGGTGATGCCGTACTGCATTGCTATCTGTGGCTCGTTGTCCACGTTTAGCTTGTAAACCTGAAGCTTTTCGGTGTTCTCCGCCGCAATCTCGTCGACGATAGGAGAAACCTGGCGGCAAGGGCCACACCACTCGGCCCAGAAGTCAACTAGCACTGGCTTGCTCGATGAAAGTACTTTGCTTTGCCATTCAGCAGTAGTGATGTTTTCGGTCATGATTCGTTTCCTTCTCTTTCTATTTAGAAATCTAGTGGGCGGTTAGGTAGTGCTCGGCGTCTAGCGCAGCGACACACCCAGAACCGGCAGCGGTGATCGCCTGTCGGTAGGTCGGGTCGATGACGTCGCCGGCTGCGAAGACGCCCGGCAGGTTGGTCTTCGATGAGCGGCCTTCAACATTGATGAACTTTTCTGGCGTGAGGTCGACCTGGCCCTCGACCAACCAGACCCGCGGGTCGTTACCGATCGCGATGAACAGGCCATCGAGGGGCAACTCGCGCTTTTCGCCGGTGACGGTGTCTTCGAGGGTCACGCCTTCGAGCTTTGCCTCGCCCTTTAGTCCGGCAATTCCCGTGTTCCAGATGACTTCGATTTTCGGGTTGTTCAGCGCGCGGTCGGCCATGATCTTCGATGCTTTGAAGCTGTCGCGGCGGTGGATCAGGTAAACCTTGTCGGCAAAGCGGGTGAGGAAGTTTGCTTCTTCCATGGCCGAGTCGCCGCCTCCGACAACCGCGATGGTCTTCTGTCTGAAGAAGAAGCCGTCGCAGGTTGCGCACCACGAAACACCGTGACCCGAAAGTTCTTTTTCGCGAGGCAAACCCAGTTCACGGTAGGCCGCACCGGTTGCCAAGATGACAGCCTTCGCCTCGAAGGTCTTGCCTTCGCCGGTCTTGATGATCTTGACGTCGCCGCGGAGGTCGACCTCGATCACGTCGTCTAGCAGAATCTCGGTGCCGAAGCGCTCGGCCTGGGCCTGAAAGTTTGCCATCAGGTCTGGGCCCATGAGGCCATCCGGGAATCCCGGGTAGTTCTCGACTTCGGTGGTCTTCATCAGCTCGCCGCCGGCCTCAACCGACGAGGCGATCAGCAGTGGGTTCAAGCCAGCGCGAGCGGCATAGATGGCGGCGGTATAGCCGGCCGGGCCTGAACCAATGATGATTACTTCGCGCAAGGGGATCTCCTGAAAGTTACATAACTAAGAGTCGATTTTATCGCCGGATTATTCCCCTAATCGCCTTCAGCGCAATGTCGGCCTCGGCAACTTTTAGAAACTTCAACACGGACGCATACACGGCGAGCATCACGAGCGAAACAACGGCCGACGAAACTAAGGCGCCAAAAATACTCTTGAGTGCGAACGATGTTTCGGTAGCGCCACCCAACAGACCAAGCGTCAAGAGGCCGACGCCTCCGGCAAGGGCCGCGCCGAGAATCATCGAGACTGCCGCGCTAGTTAGGTTCAGCCCCTCGAACGGCCCGATGCGTCGCCGCAGTACTCGATAGGCGATTACAGCTTGAAAGGTGATGCTCAGGCTGTTCACCAGCGACATTGCCGCGACGATCCATTCGGGAGCAACGGCTAGAGCAACCGTGATCGAACCGGTGACGAACAATATGATTTGCGCGACCGTGAAAAAGAACGGGCTTCTGGTGTCCTCGAGCGCATAGAAGGCTCGCTGCAGCATGAACACGAAGCTGAATGGAATCAAGCCGACCAACATTGCGACCAGGACGTTGCCTAGCGCGACAGTGGCCGGATACTCGCCTACGAATACGCGCGAGATCGGGTAAGAGAGAACCATCAGCGTTGCTGTGGCGAATGCGCTGATCGCGAGAATCGCTCGAAGGCTCGTGCCTAGGTCTGTCTTGAGTAGGTCGAAACGTTTGGCCGCCGCGTGAGTCGAGATTTTGGTGAACGATGCGGTCGCAATAGACACCGTGGCAATCGAGTGCGGCAACATAAAAATCAGCCAGGCGATCGAAGCAGCCGCAACCGAGGCGATCGCCACCGAAGTTGTTTCACGTACACCGGCCGCTCTTGAGGCGATGATGGTTTGAACCAGCCCGCCGATTTGTGTGATTAGCACCATGCCGAGCGTCCAAGTCGCGGCTTTCATCGCCGGTCGCAGGCCCACGCCGCGCCACTTGAAGTTGAGCTGGAATTTGAGGCCGATTCGCTTCCAGAAGGCAAACAGAATCACTGCCTGTGCAGCGACTCCGAGAGTTGCGGTGCCGGCTAGCAACGAGACTTCGCCAGGGCCCCATGAGCTGACCACTCTGAAACCGGTCGGGTCGGCACCGAAGATTGCGATGAACGCACCGAGGCCGGCGATGGCAACCAGGTTGTTCAAAACCGGCGCCCACATGAACGGGCCGAAGGCGCTTCTCGCGTTGAGCACCTCGCCGAGCAGTGAGTAGAGCCCGTAGAAGAATAGTTGCGGCAGGCACCAGTAGGCGAAGGCGGTTGCCAGCGCTAGTTGATCAGGCGACCAACCCGAGGTGTAGAGACTGACCAACAGGGGAGCGCTGGCAGTAGTAATGACAGTGACCGCGAAGAAGACCGTGATGATCAGGGTCAGTAGGCGATCGATGTAACCCTTGCCGCCATCCTTGTGTGATCGAGCTCTGACGATTTGCGGCACGAGGACAGCGTTCAAAACACCACCGACGACAATCGCGTAGACGTTGTTTGGTAGCTGATTGGCGACACCGAAGGCGTCGGCTGCGTTGGTGGTCACGCCGATGGTTAGTGCGAGCATCACTGCTCGAACGAAACCCAAAATTCGCGAGACGATCGTGCCCGAAGCCATGATCATCGAAGACCTTGCCATACTCAAGCGCTAGCCCTCGACTTCTTGCGCAGGGTTCGAACCACACCGACCGAGCCGAGCAAGACAACCAAGGTTGCTAAACCGCCGATTAGAAAAACCTCGAGGCTCGAGTTGATGTGCATGTTCAACTTCACGTTTTCGGTTAGTCGAACTCCGTTCATGCTGGTCAACCAAACCTCTAGCTCGACGTCACCACTAGAAATCGCGGTCACCGGAACCTTTGCCGTGTAGGTGCTGAAGCCTGGGACGACCGCGGGGGTAGCCTCAGGCGCGGTCACCTTGGAATTGTTTGCGATCACGTGCACCAGCACGCGTGCTTCGCTGTCGTAGTCGTTTCGAATAATGATCGGCAGGCGGGAGTCCTTGGCGACCATGTTGATGTCGCTGGCGTTCACGATCTTGATGTCGTAGCTGTCGGCGGCAAGGGCCGGGGCTGCTGCCGTGAAAGCAAAAGCAACGATAAGAGCAGCGAACAGCCTCTTCATCGGTTCCGCTCCACCCATTCGATGACTCCTCGAGCCATCCTGCGCTCGTTTTCGTGGGCGAGAACCCCAGTGATGTCATCGAGCGACACCCACATGACGTCTACGGCCTCGTGGTCAGGGTCGTTCTCAATCGTGAGCTCGCCACCGAGCTGGCGCATTAGAAAGTGATGCACGGTCTTGTGAATCAGCTTGCCGCCGGCCTGAAACTTGTAGTCGATTACACCGAGTGGCGCGATAATTTCGCAAATCAAACCGGTCTCTTCGGCAACCTCGCGAATCGCAGCCGACTCAACGCTTTCGGCACCCTCAGGGTGGCCCTTTGGCACGCACCACTCGAGTCGATTACTGCGAGTATTTCTGCCGATCAGCGCAACCTTTTCGCTGCCGTCGGCCGCCAGAACAAAGCCGCCAGCAGAGGTCTCCTCGACCTGCCGTGAGCGTGAAAGTTTCGGGCGCAGTTTCATTAGTCAAAGCCTAAACCCGCAACCCTGTGGCACACTAAAAGCCATGCAAACGGTTGCCTCCGCGCTAGCAAATCTTGAGCGCATTACAAGTGAGCCTTTGTTTGTCGAACTCGGTAAACGCTTTGGCGACGCAGGCTTCGAGCTTTCGCTCGTCGGCGGTCCGGTTCGCGATGCATTTTTGGGCCGCAAAGCGCCGGACCTCGACTTCACCACCGATGCCACGCCAGACGAGATTCTAAATATTCTGAAGCCTTTCGTCGATTCCCACTGGGACATCGGCCGCGAGTTCGGAACCATCGGTGCAAAAGTCGGCGAAGATCAGATCGAGATCACCACCTACCGAGCAGATAAATACGAGCCCGAGAGCCGCAAACCCGAGGTCGCCTTCGGCAGCGACCTCAACGAAGACCTGTTCAGGCGCGACTTCACGATCAACTCGATGGCGCTTCGCCTGCCATCAAACACCTTCGTCGACCCGTTCAATGGACTGCAAGACCTATTGGCCGGTGTGATTCGCACACCTGGCAAACCCGAAGACTCATTTAGCGATGACCCGCTGCGCATGATGCGTGCCGCGCGGTTTGCGTCGCAGTTGGGTTTCGAAATCGAGCCAGCCACCTTTGATGCCATGGTTTCGATGTCCTCGCGCATCGAAATAATCTCTGCTGAGCGCGTCCGAGAAGAAATCGTCAAGCTCATGCTCGGCGCCAACCCTCGCAAGGGCCTTACCGCGCTTGTCGATTCTGGTCTGGCCGAGCTGGTGCTGCCCGAACTACCCGCCCTGAAGCTCGAGGTCGACGAACACCACCATCACAAGGACGTCTTCGAACACACACTCACCGTGGTTGAACAGGCGATCGGTTACGAGAAGGATTACGGTCTCGAGGGCAACTTCGTGTTGCGCTTTGCCGCTTTGCTGCACGACTGCGGTAAGCCGAAGACTCGCAAGCTTGAGCCGGGCGGTGGCGTGACTTTTCACCAGCACGACTTGGTTGGCTCGCGCATCGCCAAGAAGCGAATGCAAGCTCTCAAGTTCGACAACGAAACGATTCGTGCGGTTGGTCGATTGATTGAACTGCACCTGCGCTTTTTTGGCTACGGCGATCAAGCCTGGAGCGACTCTGCGGTTCGCCGCTACGTGCGTGACGCCGAAGATCTTCTGCTTCCATTGCACGCGCTGACTCGAGCCGATGTAACCACGCGCAACCAGCGCAAGGCCGAACGGCTTTCCTTTGCCTACGACGACCTAGAGAACCGAATTGCGGAGCTTCGCGAGCAGGAAGAACTCGACTCGTTGCGCCCCGACCTCTCGGGCGAGGAAATCATGGAAATTCTTGGGCTCAAGCCAAGCCGAGAGGTTGGCGAGGCTCGCGACTTTTTGATGGAACTGCGTCTCGAAGAGGGCTCGATCGGCCCGGAGGCGGCAAAGGAGCGCTTGCTCGCATGGTGGTCTAGCAGGTAGAGTATTCAGGTTGCCCATTTCTTTGGGTAGCGATGCTTATTTACCCTCCTGTTATGGAAATCCCATGACCGTTTAGTCCGAAGGAGGTGGGTTAGTTATGCATCCATACGAGCTCATGGTTATCCTCGACCCATCAGTCGAAGAACGTACCGTTGCTCCAAGCCTCGACAAATTCCTCAGCGTAGTTAAAAATGGTGGAGGCACCATTGAAAACGTTGAAATCTGGGGAAAACGTCGCCTGGCCTACGAAATCAACAAGAAGACCGAAGGCATCTACGCCGTCGTGAACCTGAAGGCAACATCTGCCGACATTCTCGAAGTAGACCGCCAGCTGCGACTTTCAGAAGCCGTCATGCGCACCAAGGTTCTTCGTGCAGACGAGGCTGTCGTCAGCATCAAGCCGATTGATGTTCCAGAGATCACTGCTGCAGAGATCGCTGACACCAAGCCGGCTCGTGCTCCGCGCAAGCCAGCTGCCAAGAAGGACGCTGAGTAGCACCATGGCCGGCGAACTAAACGTAACCATTGTTGGCAACCTAGCCGACGATCCAGAGCTTCGTTACACCCAGGGTGGGCTGGCAGTTGTAAGCGTTCGTGTGGGTTCAACCCCTCGCACCTTCAACCGCGAGACCAACGCATGGGTAGACGGCGAAACCGTGTGGGTGCGTTGCACCGCATGGCGTGAGCTTGCAGAAAACGTTGCTCAGTCGCTTACCAAAGGCTCCCGCGTTATCGTGACCGGTCGACTAAAGGCCCCTTCGGCCTACCAGTCGACTGCTGGTGAGGCTCGCGCCTCGCTAGAGCTAGACATCGATGAAATCGGTGGCTCGCTGCGCTACGCAACCGCGTCAATCACCCGTCGTGCCCGTGAGGGCGGCGCAGTAGCCGAGACCCCTTGGGGCGACTCGGGTGCTGCCAAGGGACCAAAGGCAGCAGACGACTGGGCTAACCCAGGCGCTTCTGCCGGCGCAGACGACACCCCGTTCTAATTCGAAAACTTTAGGAGTATCAAATGGCTGGAAAGTCAAACGACGACCGTCGCAAGCCAAACCGCAACGCAAAGAATGCGAAGCTAGCGCCGGTTAAGTCAATCAAGGTTGGTGTCATCGACTACAAAGATGTCGCAACCCTACGTAAGTTCATCTCGGACCGCGGAAAGATCCGCGCCCGTCGCATCACCGGTGTTTCTGTTCAGGAACAGCGTCTAATCTCACGTGCCATCAAAAACGCTCGCGAAATGGCTCTTTTGCCATACTCGGGCGCAGGCCGCAACTAAGGAGCAGGAAGTATGTCGAAGGTTATTCTGACCAACGAGGTCTCCGGTCTTGGTTCCGCAGGCGACGTTGTTGAAGTAAAGAACGGTTACGCTCGTAACTTCTTGATTCCAAAGGGCTTTGCAGTCGTTTGGAGCAAGGGTGGCGAGAAGCAGGTTGACTCGATTCGCGCTGGTCGCGACGCTCGTGCACTTGCAACCGTTGAAGAGGCACAGACCCTCAAGGCTCGCCTTGAAGAGAAGCCGATCCGCATCGAGGTCAAGGCCGGTAAAGAGGGTCGTCTATTCGGCGCCGTCAAGACCGCCGATGTCGTTGCAGCTATCGTCACCGCTGGTCTTCCAGAGGTCGACAAGCGCAAGGTGGAGTTCGGCGGCGCAATTCGCGTAACCGGCAACCACGAAGCAACCGTTCGCCTTCACGGCGACGTAGTTGCCACCGTGACCCTCCAGGTTGTGGCTGCAAAGTAACTAGATCTAACTGGGCGGCGCCGGGTTTTTACTCGGCGCCGTTCCTTTTACCCTGTGGATAACTTGTGTATAACTCGGCTTTCGGCGTGTCGGAATCTACGGATGAGCCAAGTCTCAGGTGGAAGTTTAGACTTTTCAAAATTTGTTTCCTCACAGGCTAGAACCCATGTGTTTATTGGCTAAACTGATAGTTATACACAATTCCTCCACAGGTTATCCACAGGTTATCCACATAACCATCGGCGTGTCTCCACAGTTTTCCACAATTTCTCCACAGGCGCTGTTCGCTTTATCGGTGTCCATGGTGAATGCTAGAAAAGTCTTAGCGAGTATTAGGAGGTAGCCATGGCGTTTTCAACGGCCCCAAAAGGCGATCAAATCGGTTCGGTTGATCGGGTTTTGCCGCACGACCTTCAGGCAGAACAGTCTGTTCTAGGCGGAATGCTGCTCTCACAAGACGCCATTGCAGACGTCTTCGAATACATCGGTTCACACGACTTCTACGCGCCAAAGCACGAAATCATCTTCAGCTCGATCTACGCCCTCTATGGCCGAGGCGAACCAACCGACGTAATCACTGTCACCGCAGAACTCACTCGCAACGGAAACCTGGTTCGCGGCGGTGGCGCAGACTACCTTCACAGCCTCACCAGCGTTGTGCCAACGGCAGCAAACGCCGGCTTCTACGCCAAAATCGTTCAAGAAAAGGCCGTTCTGCGCCGTTTGGTCGAAGCCGGAACCTCGATCGCATCGATGGGTTACACCAACGAGGGCGAAGTCGAAGACCTAGTCAACGCAGCCCAAGCTGAGATCTACGCGGTTGGCTCATCGGCCTTCAGCGAAGACTACGCACCCCTAAACGTCTCGCTTGAGGCAGCTGTCGAACAGATCGAGCTCGCCCAGAAGCGCGGCGGCGAAATGGCCGGCATCGCAACCGGATTCCACGACCTCGACGCCCTAACCCACGGCCTTCACGGTGGCCAGCTGATCATCTTGGCTGCTCGCCCGGGTGTCGGCAAGTCAACCCTCGCCCTAGACATCGCCCGAAACGCCGCTATCGAACAAAATCAGGGCGTCCTCTTCTTCTCTCTCGAAATGAGCCGCGCCGAAATCGCCCTAAGGCTCCTCAGTGCCGAATCCAGCGTTCGACTACAGAGCATGCGTGGCGGAACCATTGCCCAAGACGAGTGGAAGAAGCTCGCGAGCGTTCGAGGCAACCTCAACGACGCGCCTCTATACATCGACGACTCCGCGAACCTCACCCTGGTCGAGATTCGCGCCAAGTGTCGCCGCCTTTCTTCGAGCCTTGGCCTGAAGCTGATCGTCATCGACTACATCCAGCTGCTCACCTCGGGCAAGAAGGTCGAATCGCGCCAGCAAGAAGTCTCGGAGTTCTCTCGTTCGCTAAAGCTCCTAGCCAAAGAGCTGAACATCCCGGTCATCGCTATCTCGCAGCTGAACCGAAACTCTGAGCAGAAGACCGACAAGAAGCCCGAAATCTCTCACCTTCGCGAGTCTGGCTCGCTCGAGCAAGACGCCGACGTCGTGATTCTGCTTCACCGCGAAGACATGTTTGGCACCGAGTCAACTCGCAAGGGCGAAGCCGACATAATCCTCGCCAAGCAGCGCAACGGCCCTACCGACACTGTCCCAGTTCTGTTCCAGGGCGCCTATTCTCGATTTATGAACATGAGTAAGAAGAAGCCCGAATGATCCGAAAGCTCACCGCCGCCAAAGCAATAGCCGCAGCAATCGGCGCCGGCGGTGTGGTCTTCAACCGCGGCAACGTCGACGTCGCGTCGATCGCCATTCTGGTCTTCGCCGTCCTAGTGTTTGCCGTCGAAATCTTGGCCATGCGCGAGCGAATTTTCGTGGCGATCATCAACTTCATAGGTCTGATTCTGACAATCACTTTTGCAACTGTCATGGGCAACCTAAAAGAACCTTTCGATCGCTTCTACATGCTGGTGCTAATAGTCAGCCTGTTTCAACTCCTATCTGAAACCGTCATAAACTTCAGTAAACGCTGGGCCATCAAGGGCAACGTCGACCACATCGTCAACTGGTCGCTTCACCTGATTCTCTGGATCATCTTCGGCTGGGTGCAACCAGATCTGATCGGAGCAGTCGGAGTCTTCGGCGCTTACTGCGCGATTCTGGCAGTTCACTGGGGCATCGAGGCCACCGGGCCGAAGCCTCTCAAACAGGATTAGGCTAGAGTCATGGCCTCCCTCAAAAACATCATCGGCGTTCGCGTCTACCTCACCATTTCGGCGATCTCTGGCGTAATTGTCGGCTTCATCGTCTGGGGCGGCCTTCGCGACCTGGCCAAGAGCCTGATCTGGGGCGGTCTCGCATTCATCGTGGTTCTAGTTGCAATCGCAACCCTCGACCTAAGCCTGCGCGGGGCAGAGCCTGAAGACCCAAACCAGCCTCGGCTCAAGTAGTTATTTAGCGCCGAACCTCTTGGACAGCTCAGCGGCTAGTCCGGTGTAGTTGTTCGGGCGCAAAGCAATCAGGCGATCCTTCGCCTCCTGCGAGATGTCTAGCCCGGTGACGAACTCAATCAACTCTTGGTGACCTATGCGCTTGCCGCGAGTCAGGTCTTTTAGTAGTGCGTATGGGTCGCTGATCTGAGAGCGACCGGCGGCAACCTCGGCGCGAATCACAGTTTGGATGGCCTCACCCAGAACCTCCCAGTTGTCTAGAAGGTCTGATTCGAGAGCGCCAGCCGAAAGTTCTATTTCGCCCAAACCGCGAGTCACATTGTCGAGGGCGAGCATGCTGTGGCCGAAGCCGAGGCCGATGTTGCGCTGCGAGGACGAGTCGGTGAGGTCGCGCTGCAGACGGCTCGTCACCAGGGTCGCCGCTAAGGAGTCCAAGATTGCGTTCGAAAGCTCGAGGTTTGACTCTGCGTTTTCGAAACGAATTGGGTTGATCTTGTGGGGCATTGTCGAGGAGCCAGTGGCGCCCTCCTGAGGGATCTGCTTGAAATAGCCGATCGAGATGTAGCTCCAGATGTCGGTGCAGAGGTTGTGCAGGATTCGGTTGAAGAGGGCGATTCGCGAGTAGAGCTCGGCTTGCCAGTCGTGTGATTCGATCTGGGTAGTCAGCGGGTTCCAGGTAAGGCCGAGTGCATTGACGAAGTCCTGCGACTGCTTGATCCAGTCGACCTCTGGGGCTGCGACGACATGAGCCGAGAATGTTCCGGTGGCTCCCGAGAACTTGCCGAGGTATTCGGTTTTCTCGATGCGGGCAAGCTGACGATTTAAACGGTGGACGAAGACGGCCAGCTCTTTGCCCATGGTGGTCGGGGTGGCCGGTTGGCCGTGTGTGCGAGCGAGCATGGCGGCGTCCACGTATTTTTTGGCTAGCTCATCGAGCTTCGCGACCATGGCCTTGGCCTTCGGGAGCCAAACGTCGTTGACGGCATCTTTGATGGTCAGGGCGTAGGAGAGATTATTGATGTCTTCGCTAGTGCAACCGAAGTGGGTTAGTTCGTGGAGGTCTTCGCGCCCGAGCTTGGTCAGCTGGTTGCGAACGAAATATTCGACGGCTTTGACGTCGTGTTTGGTGGTGGCTTCGGTTGCGGCCAGTTCGGCGACGTTAGCGTCTGAGAAGTTTGTTACTACTGCTCGAAGGGTTTCTGCTTCGCCCTGCAGAACAGGGTTTGCGGTTCCTAGAAGTGCTCGGTTGGCTAGCTGAATCAACCACTCGATCTCAACGTGAATTCGCGCGCGGTTTAGGCCGGCTTCGCTCAGGTATTCGCCAAGAGTCCCGACCGCTGCGCGGTAACGGCCATCGAGCGGAGAGAGTGGTTGCGAAGAGAGATTGGTCACATAACTATTTTGCCTTAGTTATGCACCGCTTGGGGTTTTTGGGGTCACTTGTGCTCAAATCCGAGCAACCTAATCGCATGGAAACGGTCGATCAAGAATTACAAGAAATCATCGCGAAGCTGCACGCGGCCATGCCCGAACCGAGACTCTGGTCTGGTTCTGCTGCCCGCGCCTGCGAACGCGAATTACAAGCTTTAGTCGAAGAACTGCATCAGCTCCGCGCACATCTTTTCTCGGTTGGCCGATGGCTGGGCTAGTCGGTTACGGCGGCGACCCCGCGGTGGTGGCCAGTCGCGCCGAAATAGATCGCATCGGGGCGCATCTTCACCTGGTGGGCAGCCAACTTGTTTTGCACAGCCTGAATTTCTTGCCGGATCCGATTGCTCGATTGCAACTAGACAGCCAGCTTCCTTTGCTCGGATACCGCGTGCAAAAGACCAGGTTGGCCTTGTCGATTGCGGCCGAAAACTACTTCACCACCGAGGCCAGGGTTTCGCACACACTAGAAGCGGTTGGCCACGCCCTGCAAAAACATCCTTGGCTGTTGCACCTGATTCCGAAATCCACCCTGAGAGAAATAGAGGTTGCGGGTCTCAGCGCCTTTGCCGTGGCGCAACTTGCGCCTGGCAATTTCGGCAAGCAGGCAACCGGCGCGCTGGCCTCCACCGTTAATTTGGAAAGCGAGCTTGCCAAAGCCAACCGGCGCGGGCTCTTGGTCGATCGGCCGGTTCAGTTTCGCCAAATAGCAAGCAGAAGTAGCGCTCCAGTCGGGTCGGTTACCGAGATTGGTCGACAAATAGAAGAAGTAAACCGGTTCAAGCACCAGATTCGAATCGATACCTATGTTGGAGGCGATGGCCAAAAGACCATGCTGGTTTACCTGCCGGGCACTCAGTCGCTTTTGCCGATTGCCGGGTCAAACCCGTTCGATGTCACCACGGATGCCACGTTGGCAGCGAATCCAGATCAGTCGCAACTTCTCAAGGCGATTTCGGGAGCTCTTGATTCGGCAGGAGCAAATGGTGCGCACGTGATCTTCGCTGGTTACTCTCTCGGTGGCATAGCGGCGGCCGAACTTGCAGCATCCGGCAGGTTCGATGTCACCGGAGTGATCACCATCGGCTCACCAATCGGGCAAGTAAACCTACCTTCGGGCATCCCAGTTCTTTCGATTGAGAACAGCAACGACCCGGTTCCAGCGGCGACAGGTCGGGTTAATTCGCTAACCGAAAACTGGGCAACTGTTTCGGCGGAGGCAAAGCTTCACCTCGGGGTTCCTGCAATCGAGGCTCACGAACTTGAGAATTACTTCGGCACCCTGCGAGAAGTTGATCAGACCAAGATGCTCGGTGCGAGCAGAGTTAGAGACCTAATCGTCGGTCAACTGAAAGACAGTGAACTAACCGAGACGCAAACCTACGAATTTAATCGCTAGTTGTCGCGCGACTTTTTTCTAGAAGTGGCCTTGGCGATGAACGAGAACACGCTCATGATCAAAGCACCCAAGATTGCCCAACCAAGTGAACCAACGGTCAAACCTTCGCTAGTGAAACCGTTGATCGTGAAAATCTTGTCGGCGAAAAGGCTTGAGAGCCAGGCCACGAACAAGAACAGGGCTCCGTTGATTACCACCGAGATGAGCCCGAAGGTCAGCAGGTAGATAGGAAACGCGACCACTTTGACGATTGGAGCGATGATCGAGTTGACCAACCCAAAAATCGCACCGACGAACACGTAGGACAGGATTCTCGTCCAGAGCGAGTCGCCACCGTAGGGCTGTAACGCGATGGCTGGAATCAAGGAGGTGACTACGAAAAGGCCGATTGCGTCGATTACGGCCGTTATAAGAAAACGCTTCATATGAGCATTGTGCCACTAGACCAAGTAAATTGGACTTCGTGACCGCACAAGCCTCGAACAACGCACCAATGGTTCAGTTTCTGACACCTGAGGGCGAATTCAGCGTTTCGAAGGGCCTTGAGGCATACGGCAAGTATCTCGATGCCCTAACCGAAGACGACTACCTAAAGTTTTATCGCGACATGGCTCGCATGCGCCGCTTCGATGTTGAAGCCCACGCCCTTCAGCGCCAGGGCCAGCTCGGCCTCTGGATTCCGGCCATCGGCCAGGAGGCCGCCCAGATTGGTTCAGGGTACGGCGTCGGCCGCAACGACCACATCTTCCCGACCTATCGCGAACACGGTGTCGCGATCACCCACGACGTCGAAATGATGTCGATTCTCAAGATGCTCCGCGGTGTGAACCACGGCGGCTGGAACCCAGAAGAAACCCGCTTCCACCTCTACGCAATCGTGCTCGGCACCCAGACGGTTCACGCGACCGGCTACGCAATGGGCGTCGCGTTCGACGGCAAGGTTGGCACCGGCAACAAAGACGAGGATCTCGCGGTCATCACCTACGTTGGCGACGGCGCAACCGCCGAGGGCGAAGTCAGCGAATCTTTACTTTTTGCCGCCACCAACAACAGCCCAATCGTGTTCTTCTGCCAAAACAACCAGTGGGCCATTTCGAGCCCAACCGAATCTCAGACCAAGGTTCCTCTTTATCTTCGCGGTTCGGGCTTCGGCGTCCCCGGTATTCGAATCGATGGCAACGACGTCCTAGCCAGCTATGCGGTTACCGCGAAACACATGGACGACGCCCGAGAAGGCAGCGGCCCGTTCTTTATCGAGGCTCTCACCTATCGAATCGGCGCTCACACCTCGAGCGATGACCCGACCAAATACCGCGACCAAGAGCAGGTCGATTACTGGACCGCTCGCGACCCACTGGCTCGCTTCGAAAAGTTCCTTCGCCGCCAAGGTGTCGGCGACGCCTTCTTCGCCGAGGTCGAGCAGAGTGGTGAGGATCTTGCAACCGAGATTCGTGAGGCAACCTTCGCCCTCAAAGAGCCACCCTTCGAAAACATGTTCAACCACGTCTACTCAGAGCCACACCCGAGAATCGACGAACAGCTCGAATGGCTCAAGCGCTACGAGGCCTCGTTTGAGGAGGGCAACTAGTGAGCAACATAGTTGAACTCTCAATCGCTAAGGCGATCGCCGCCGGCCTGCGCAAAGCGATGCTCGAAAACCCAAAGGTCCTAGTTTTCGGCCAGGACGTCGCCCAGCTCGGTGGCGTGTTCCGCGTAACCGAAGGCCTTCACGCCGAGTTCGGCGACAAGCGAATCTTCAACTCTCCGATCGCCGAAGCCGGCATTGTGGGCACGTCGATCGGCCTCGCCATGCGCGGCTACCGCCCGGTTGCCGAGATCCAGTTCGACGGCTTCATATTCCCCGCCTTCAACCAGATCACCACTCAGCTGGCTAAGCTCCAGAATCGCTCCGAAGGTTTCATGAACATGCCTGTCGTGATTCGTGTGCCCTACGGCGGCGGCATCGGCGCTGTCGAGCACCACTCCGAAAGCCCAGAAGCCTATTTCGCCAGGACGGCCGGGCTTCGAGTGATCACTCCGAGCAACCCGAACGACGCCTACTGGATGATTCAGGAGGCAATCGCCTCGACCGACCCGGTGATGTTCTTCGAACCGAAGCGTCGCTACTGGCAGAAGGGCCCGGTCAATCTCGACGAGCCACCGCAGCCGACCTACCAAGCGAGAGTTCTTCGCGAAGGCACCAACCTGACCCTCGCAACCTACGGCCCGATGACCGCCACCGCCCTGCAAGCCGCCGAGATGGCCGCCGAAGAGGGCACCAGCATCGAGGTAATCGACCTACGCTCGCTCAGCCCGATCGACTTCTCTACGATAATCAACTCGGTTAAGAAGACCGGCCGCCTGATCGTCGCCCACGAGGACAGCATCAACATCAGCCTTTCGAGCGAGATTGCCGCTCGTGTCACCGAAGAAGCGTTCTATCACCTTGAAGCGCCTGTGCTTCGGGTCGGCGGATTCGACGTTCCTTACCCTGCAGCAAAGCTCGAAGAGCTGTTCCTTCCAGACGCCGACCGCATTCTCGAAGCCGTCGACCGACTATTGGCTTATTAGGAGTTTCGATGTCAACTATTGCTAACTTTCCTCTCCCAGACGTCGGCGAAGGCCTAACCGAAGCCGAGATTGTTTCTTGGAAGGTGAAGCCTGGCGACACCGTCAAGGTCAACCAGATCATCGTCGAAATCGAAACCGCAAAGTCTCTAGTAGAACTTCCTTGCCCTTTCGCCGGCACCGTCGCAGAACTCTTCTATAAAGAGGGCGACACCGCAGAGGTCGGCAAGCCGATCATCAGCGTCACCATCGCCGATGGCGCAGTCACCAGCGCAGTCGCAGTAGCCGAGCAGTCATCTAGCGTGCACCAGGCAGTAGCCGATGCCGCAGCGAGCGTTAGCACCGACGAGAAGCAGCCAAACCTTGTTGGCTATGGCGTCTCTCACTCTCTTGGTGGATCCCGTCGCCGCCGAGGCGGAGCCGTGGCCCCAGCAACCACCGCAATCCCACTGGTAGTTGAGGCAGCTGTTGCAGCCACAGGTGGCGAAGTCATCGCCAAACCACCGGTGCGCAAGCTAGCCAAAGACCTCAACGTCGACCTCAGCCAGGTCACCGGCACCGGCCCCGGCGGCGAGATCACTCGCGACGACATCGTCGGCGGCGCAACCCAAGCCAAGGTTTTCAGAAACCTCACCACTCCGGCAGCCCCGAGCGAACGCGAAGAGCGAATCCCGGTCAAGGGCATTCGCAAGGCAATCGCCAGCGCGATGGTCTCGAGCGCATTCACCGCCCCTCACGTCAGCATCTTCGTCGACGTCGACGCCACCCGCACCATGGAATACGTCAAGCGCCTAAAAGCCTCGACCGACTTCGCCGGCGTCAAGGTCACCCCGCTATTGATCATGGCCAAGGCAATGATCTGGGCGATTCGCCGCAACCCAATGGTCAACTCAACCTTCACCGCCGAAGAGATCATCGTTCACAACTTCGTCAACTTCGGCATCGCAGCAGCAACCCCTCGAGGCCTGCTTGTTCCGAACATCAAGGACGCCGAACAGATGTCGATGCTCGAACTCGCCATGGCGATTGAACAGCTGGCCGCAACCGCTCGCGAAGGCAAGACCACCCCTGCCGACATGAAGGATGGCACGATCACCATCACCAACATCGGCGTCTTCGGCGTCGACACCGGAACCCCGATTCTCAACCCAGGCGAAGTAGCAATCGTTGCCCTCGGCTCGATTCGCCCGAAGCCTTGGGTAGTCAACAACGAGATTCAGGTTCGCCAGGTCACCACAATCGGTGCAACGTTTGACCATCGCGTCGTTGACGGAGACGTTGCGAGCCGTTTCGTTCAAGACGTAGCATCTGTAATCGAAGAGCCAGCTCTGCTGCTTGACTAAATAAAAAGGGGAATCAAATGCGCGCAACACAAAAACCACAGATTCTGATCGGTGGGATTTTCTTGGCTTTGGCCAGTCTTGCCTCTATAGACAACCTGATATCATTGCCAAACACTTTCGACTGGCTAACCAACGTCGATAACACCTTCGTTCCAGCCACCGTTATTGACATTTTTTCGATGATCGTGATTACCGTGTCCTCGGCAGGTCTAGCAATCTGGGCTTTCGTTGCAAAGACCCCAAAGGTACTTGGTGTGCCTGCGATTATCTTGATCGTTGCCGGCCCGGTATGCGCGATTGGCCTAAACCTCTTTTGGCTAACTCAAGGAAGCCCATTCCTAGAGGCGTTCTTCCAAACTTATGGTGGCCCAGGGCGCATCGCTGCTTCAACTTCGGTCTTCATTAGCCTTATCGGCGCCAGCCTAGTTGCAGCGGGTGCTTTTTCGGCAAAGCCAGATGTTGCCTCTCCAACAGTCACTATCCCAGCAGCCGTTGGCGCTTTTGACCCACGCACCGGCCAACCAATAGCTCCCACAGGCGGGATTCAGAGCAACTTGCCATAGATCGCCTTGATCCTCGCGTTCGTTGTGCCGCTGGGTGGCGTTATCGTTGGGCACATCTCATTGAGCCAGATGAAGCAGGGGCTCATTTCGTCGCAGAACATCGGAATGGCTAAGACCGGCCTAATCCTCGGTTACGTCTTTATCGGGCTTGGTTTCGTTTTTGGAATCATTTTTGTCGTGCTTTACGCAGCATTAAGCCCCGGTTTCTAGAAGTTATTGACATTCATTATCAATAAGCCTTAGTCTGGACGGGTGTTCAGAAAACTAGGGCTACTCATTGGCGCGGCGCTGTTACTCAGCGGCTGCACGAGCGTTGAACCTAAGCCGTGGAGCGCGGGCACCGGCCCGATCAAGATCGTGGCAAGCACCGACGTCTGGGGTTCGGTTGCCAATCTTGTGGTTGGCGATACCGCCACCGTCACGGCTCTGATCTACAACTCCAGCCAAGACCCGCACTCGTTCGAGCCATCGGCCCGCGACCAGCTGGCAGTGAATAACGCCGAAGTGGTGATCATGAACGGTGGTGGCTACGACGACTTCATGACCAAGCTCGTTGCCGCCGACCCAACTCCGGCGATCGTGGTCAATGCCTTCGACGTTTCGGGAACTGATAAATCTCGAAACGAACACATTTGGTATGACGTTGACCAGGTTGGCGCAGTCGCTGAGGCGATTTCAAGTGCGGTTCAAAACACCGGCTCTTCGCTGGCGAGCTTCAAGTCGTCTTTGGCTGAGCTAAAGGGAAAGCTCAATGCTCTTAAGGTCGCGAATACTTGTGGTCGAGTTTTTGCAACCGAACCGGTTATTGATTACCTCTTGGACGACGCCGGTTGCATCAACGTGACACCGCTTGCCTTCTCGAAGGCCATAGAAGAGGAGCGTGACGTATCGCCAGCGGTCATGCAGCAGGCGAAGAAAGCGCTCGCCGTGCCAGGAACAGTTTTGGCCTCGAACATCTCGGTCACCTCGAGTCAGATCAGCCAATTGGAATCGGGTCATGTAGGCGAGTTCGGTTTCGGTGAGCTTTTGCCGCAGGACCCAGACACCGGCGAGTACGGAGGCAATTACCTCGACATGATCGATGGAGCGATCACGATGATTGGCGGCAAGTTTTGAGTAACTCGGTTTTGAGCGTCAAAAACGCCTCGCTCTCGTTCGGCGAGAAGGCACTCTGGCAAAACCTCGACCTAGAGATCGCTCCGGGTGAATTCATCGCTGTGCTCGGTACCAACGGGTCGGGCAAGACAACTCTCCTGAAGGCGATTCTCGGGCAACAGAAGCTTGATTCCGGCAAGATTTCGATTGCTGGTAAGCCGATTAAGCACGGCTCACGCAACATTGGATACATTCCTCAGCACCGTTCGGTGGATTCGTCCACGCCTCTTCTCGCTCGCGACCTTCTCACCCTAGGACTCACTGGTCACCGGTACGGCATCAGCTTCAGCGCTCGCAAAGATCGTGCTCGAGTCGAACACATTCTTGGTTGCATCAACGGGTTCGACCTGGCGCGCAAGCCGATTGGCGAGCTCTCGGGCGGCGAATTACAAAGATTTAGAGTCGGCCAGGCTGTGATTGACGAGCCAGACCTGATTCTCGCCGACGAACCGCTGAGCGCACTCGACCCGGCACAGCAGAAGATCATTGCCGACCTACTCGACCAGGAGCGCAAGGAGCACAGCGCTGCGGTTTTGTTTGTGACTCACGACGTGAACCCGATTTTGTCGATGGTCGATCGCGTTCTCTACTTGGCGAACGGCCAATACCGAATCGGCACGCCAGACGAGGTCATGCGCTCCGAGGTTTTGAGCGAGCTTTACGAAACCGAGATTGACGTGGTTCGAAACCAGGGACGCATCGTGGTTGTCGGCAGCCATAGCCACGAACATCACCCGGAGGAGGACTGGAAATGATTTTCGACTTCGCGAACTACGACCAGTTGATTCCGCTGGTCACCAACTCTCTTATCGCTGCAGCATTACTCGGTTTGGTCGGTGGTCTGATCGGCATCTTCGTGATGACTCGCGACATGTCGTTTGCGGTTCACGGTGTCAGCGAGCTTTCGTTCGCTGGGGCTTCGATTGCGTTGCTCCTGGGAGCCGACGTAGTCGCCGGTTCGATTGCGGGTTCGCTCGTGGCCGCCCTAATCATCGGGGTGCTCGGTTCGAGAGCCAAGGATCGCAACTCGATCATCGCTGTGTTGATGCCTTTCGGGCTAGGGCTCGGAATCCTCGCCCTCTCGCTCTACCCGGGTAGAGCCTCAAACAAGTTCGGGCTGCTCACCGGCCAGATTGTCTCGGTCAATGGCACCTCGCTCGAGTGGTTGGCTGGAATCGCGATTCTTGTAATTCTTTCGCTCGTGATCATTTGGCGTCCGCTGTCTTTCGCATCGCTCGACCCCGAGGTTGCCGCAGCTCGTGGTGTGAAGACCGGCGCACTCTCTGTCATCTTCTTGGTGCTGTTGGGTCTCGCGGTCGCTGCCAGCGTCCAAGTGGTCGGTGCCCTGCTCGTGCTTTCGCTGCTGGTAACTCCAGCCGCGGCCGCTCTGCGCGTCACGTCATCACCCAAGCTGGCTCCGGTGCTCAGCGTTGCCTTCGCCCTAACGTCTTCGGTCGGCGGAATCCTGCTGGCTCTCGGTGGTGGCCTGCCGATCAGTCCATACATCACCTCGATTTCGTTCGCGATTTACCTGGTTTGCCGACTCGTCGCCTACGCGAGGAAGGTGCGCAAGTGACCGTCAAGAGAAACACCTGGCAGAAGGATGCCGTGAAGCACGCGCTTGGCGAAGCCACCGGTTTCGTTTCGGCGCAGGAGCTTCACCTGGTGCTGCGCAATCATGGTTCAACCATCGGGCTGGCAACGGTTTATCGAGCGCTCGCCGACCTAGCCGCGAACGGCGAGGCAGACTCGCTGCAATCTCAAGAAGGCGAGCTGCTCTACCGAGCCTGCACCACCGAACACCACCACCACCTGATCTGCAAAAACTGCGGCAAAACCGTCGAAATCGAGGCGCATGAGGTCGAAGCGTGGGCCGAAAAGGTGGCAAAACAGCACGGTTTTCGCGAACCAAGCCACACCGTTGAGATTTTTGGCGTCTGCGAAGACTGTTAAAGAAAACTAGGACTTGCTTAAGGGTTGTTTTCTCGCCTAAACTTGAGCAGTTGCCTAGTGCAACCAATGATTTCATCCAAGCCAAAAGCGAATTCCTCATTCGAGGCGCAACGTGGCTTGCCTAAAGGAGAAAAAATGGCAGCCTACTGTCAGGTGACTCAGACTGGCCCTCAGTTCGGCCACGCTGTTTCGCACGCTCAGAACAAGACCAAGCGTCGCTTTAACCCGAACATCCAGAAGAAGACCTACTTTGTTCCTTCACTGAAGCGCAACGTAACCCTGAGCCTCTCAGCTCGCGGCATCAAGGTCATCGACGTTCGCGGTATCGAGGCAGTAGTTGCCGAGATTCGCGCTCGCGGCGAGAAGATTTAAGGAGATCGGCTAAATGGCTAAGAAAGACAAGGACGTTCGTCCGATCATCAAGATGCGTTCAACCGCAATCAACGAGGAGACCGGTCGCCCGACTGGCTTCACCTACGTGACCAAGAAGAACCGTCGCAACGACCCGGACCGCATGGTTCTAAAGAAGTACGACCCAGTAGTGCGCAAGCACGTCGAATTCCGCGAGGAGCGTTAATCCATGGCTAAGAAAAGCAAGATCGCTAAAAACGAGCAGCGCAAGGTTATCGTCGAGCGCTACGCAGAGAAGCGCCTCGCACTAAAGAAGGCACTCGTTGACCCAAACAGCACTGACGAGCAGCGCGAAGCAGCACGTCTAGGCCTACAGAAGCTTCCTCGTGACGCATCGCCAGTTCGCGTTCGCGGACGTGACGCAATCGATGGTCGCCCTCGCGGTTACCTCGCCAAGTTCGGCGTATCGCGTGTTCGCTTCCGTGACATGGCTCACAAGGGTGAGCTGCCCGGTATCACCAAGTCTTCTTGGTAAAAAGTTTTTGCGAGAAAGCCGTCACCTTCGGGTGGCGGCTTTCTTCTTAACCGACCTCGGCGGCGCAACATATTTAGGGTTTGGCTGAGGCTGGCGGTTCATTATTTTGGGTCCTTGCATCGTGGCCGCGGTGATAATTCGCGATTCTCTTCACGATTGGCGCCAAAAACGCCTATAAATAAAGGGTGCAACACGCCGAAACAAATAAACCCCTTATAAACACAGGGGTTTATCGTTAGAGCGACACACCGTCAATACATTTACAAGTCCAGGAGGACAAAAAATGGCTAACACTCTAAACAAGGGCGAGCTAGTTGCCGCTATTGCTGCACACACCGGCGAGTCACAGGCAGCCGTCAACCGCGTAGTTGACGCACTGTTCGAGACCGTCGCAAAGACCGTCGCCAAGGGCGACAAAGTAACCATCCCAGGCTGGATCACTGTAACCAAGGGCCACCGTAAGGCTCGTGCGGGTCGCAACCCACAGACTGGTGCAACCATCCAGATCGCTGCTACCAACACCGTAAAGGTCTCGGCTGGCGCAAAGCTAAAGGCAGCCGTCAAGTAGTCTTTGACCAAAGCCCGAAAGGCGTCGACTTCGGTCGGCGCCTTTCTTTTTTTGAGCCTAGGCTTAAGGCGTGAATAAAACTCAATCAGGCTTAGCAGTGGGGGCCGCCCTCGGTGGAATCCTGCTTGCAATCTGGTTGGGAATGACAATCTCGGGGGCGGCTTCGCCGCTTCAACTGGCCGACCCGGGCGCTTTTATTCGCTGGGCGGCTCCGCTCGCCAAAGGCGCGACAAACCTATTCACGGCCATCACCATCGGCACCCTCGTACTGGCCGCCTGGGGGCTCCCTGAGGGCTCTAAGAGGCTTCGTAAGGCACTGAACCTAGCTGGTGTTTCTGGCCTCGCCTGGGTCGTCTTCGGTCTCGCAGATGTTGTGCTTCGATTCGCTTCGATTACTGACTCAAAGCTCGACTCCTCGGCAACCTTTTCGGCCGGTCTCTGGCAGTTTCTGTTCGAGGTCCCGCTTGGCCAAGCCCTCGGCCTCTCGCTCTGCATTGGCGCTGTTGCCGCATTTGGCGCACTCGTGTTGTCTTCGCTTCGTTCGACCCTGTTCTTGGCCGCGATCTCGCTGGCCGCGCTGGTGCCACTGGCTCTGACGGGGCACGCGGCCGGCACCGCCAGCCACGCAACCGCGGTGAATGCGATCGGCATGCACCTGGTTGCCGTGACCGTCTGGCTCGGCGGTCTCATCGCCGTGATCTACTTGCGCAGCCAAGACAACGAGAAAAACTTTTCGCTGGTGTCACGCTACTCGACCCTAGCCTTATGGGCCTTCTTGATTACCGGTGTCTCCGGCGTTGCCTCGGCCTGTGTGCGGGTTGGCACCTGGCCAAATCTATTTACCAACTACGGCGCCCTAGTTATCGCCAAAGTTGTTCTGCTCGGGATCCTCGGCCTTTTCGGTTTTCGGTACCGCCGCGGTCTGATTGACAAAATCAAAACCGGTGGCGTAGCGGTCTTCGCAAAGCTGGCGATTGTCGAACTGGCATTCATGGGCCTGGCCGCAGGTCTTGGCACGGCACTGTCGGTTTCGGCCCAACCGTCGTCGTCGAACGACATCGCGACTCTGACCCCCGCCCAGATTCTTACCGGCGAGCTACTGCCGCGCGAGCTAACCCCATCGGGCTGGTTTACCGAGTGGAAGTTCGACATCCTCTGGGCGAGCATCTGCTTGGCCCTCGTCGCAATCTACCTGTTCGGGGTGATTCGCTTGAAGAAGCGCGGCGACACCTGGCCGGTTTTCAGAACGATCTCTTGGTTGGCCGGTTTGGCGCTGCTTTTCTACATCACCAACGGCGCGATGAACGTCTACGAGCAATATCTGTTCAGCGTTCACATGATCGCGCACATGATGCTCACCATGGCCGTGCCAATCTTTCTGGTGCCTGGCGCACCGGTCACGTTGCTTTCGAGAGCGGCCAATAAACGCCTAGACGAATCCCGCGGCCTTCGCGAGTGGGTGCTCTGGGCAGTGCACACGCCTTGGGCACGCTTCTTTGGCAGCCCGCTGGTTTCGGCGATCATGTTTGCGTCCTCGCTCGTGGTCTTCTACTTCACGCCAATCTTCGGCTGGGCGACCCGTGACCACCTTGGCCACGAGTGGATGATCGTGCACTTTTTGATCACGGGCTACCTGTTCGTGCAGTCGCTGATCGGCGCCGACCCCGGGCCGAAGCTCGCGAGTTACCCGATTCGTCTGATGGTTTTGATTTTGACCCTGACTTTCCACGCATTCTTCGGTTTGGCGTTGATGCAGGGTGAAACTCTGCTACTTTCGGATTGGTTCGGGGCGATGGGTCGAACTTGGGGGGCGTTACCGCTGGACGATCAACAAATCGGTGGCGCGATTGCGTGGGGTATCGGCGAATTACCGTCTGCGGTGGTTACCATAATCGTCTCTAGACAATGGTTTAGGGCGGACACACGCGATCAAAAGCGGCTGGACAGAGCCTCCGACCGCTCGGGGAACCAAGACATCGAAGAATACAACGCCATGCTGGCTCGACTAGCGGGCCGTAAAAAGGAACGTTAGTTTGCAACAGGTAGAACTTTCAGCAGAGCAGTTGGCCCTCTATGAATACATAGAAAACGAGTCGACCAACATTTTCGTGACCGGACGCGCGGGCACGGGCAAATCGACCCTGCTCACCCACCTGGTCGAAAACACCAAGAAGAAGGTCGCCGTAGCTGGCTCAACGGGTGTAGCCGCCTTCAACGTCGGTGGCCAGACCCTGCACTCGCTGCTCTCGATTCCGCCAGGCCTGCTCGGCAATCAAGATCTCAAGCACCACATGGGCCCGCGAAGCCGCGAGGTTTTGCGCGCTATCGACATGCTCGTGATCGACGAAATCTCGATGGTGAACGCCGACCTGATGGACGCCATCGAGGGTCTGCTCAGCCTGGCTCGCGGCAAGGCCAAGGGCCCGTTCGGCGGTGTGCAGATCGTCATGTTCGGCGACCCATACCAACTTGCGCCGGTACCACCAAACGACGATGCCGAGCGCGCGTACTTGGCCGAGAAATATCGCAGCCACTGGTTCTTCGATGCACTGTGCTGGGACAAAGCACCACTCGAGCGCTACGAGCTGCACGAAAACTTTCGTCAGAGCGACCCGGAGTTCATCGAAATCCTGAACGCCATTCGCGACGGCTCCTGCAGCCAAGACATGCTCGACTCTCTGAACGCGATGGGCAATAAGTACCCAGCCGACCCCGAGACGATTCGCTTGGCAACAACCAACGCAATGGTCGATCGCGTGAACTCGCAGCGACTAGCCCTGATTCCGGGGATGCCATCCACGATTCCAGCCGACGTCCCAGTTGGTGACCTCAAGCAGTTTGGCAAGAACCCACCCGGTGACCCGAACCTCGTTCTAAAGGTCGGCGCTCAGGTGATGTTCATCAAGAACGACGACCAGAACAACAAAAAGGGCGAAAGCGCCGGCGTTCGCCGCTGGGTCAACGGCACTCTCGGCAAGGTGGTCTCGATCAAAAACCAAGACCACATCGTCGTCGACGTCGAGGGCGAAGAGTTCGAGGTCGGGCGTTCGACCTGGGAGAAGATTCGCTATGAGCTCTCGGAGGACTTCGACGAAATCACCCAGCGCTTCAAGGAATCGATCGTGCCGGTCACCATGGCCGAGTTTCGCCAGATCCCGCTGCGCCTAGCCTGGGCGGTCACTATTCACAAGTCGCAAGGGCTCACCTACGACGAGATCGTGGTCGACATGGGCAATCGCGCCTTTAGTCCCGGCCAAACCTACGTTGCGCTCAGCCGCGTGAAGTCACCGGCGGGGCTGCACCTGACCAGGCGAATCGAGATGGCAGACGTGATTGTCGACCAAAATGTGGTTCGCTTCATGACCGAGGGCCGCGGCCCTTCGTTCGAAACCCTGGTCTAGTTAGTCAGCCACCAGTTGATCGGGTGCTCAACCCGACCGCACCACCAGAGTTCACCGTGCCCGGTCATTGGGTATATCGCGCCAATGAAGTTTTCGGCGGGCATCTTCGAAACGAAACGTTCGTGGAATGGCGCGTATTCGGCGTCCAGCTCGATGGTTCCGGTGTCGCTCCAAACCTTGTGCTTGCCATCCATCGGCAGCCGTTTGGCGAACCAGTCCACCAGCTCGTTGCCGCCGATTGGCCAGTGGGTCGAGAAGCAGAGCGCGGTGCCGTAAACCTTCGGGTACTTGACCATTCCGTATAGTGAGGCGAGGCCGCCCATGCTCGAACCGGCAATCGCCGTGCGCGTTGGGTCGAGCTTGATCGCGTAGAGGTCGCTGAGCACCGGCAGGATCTTTTCGGCAATCAGCGACTGGTAGGTGTTGCCCATCTTCGAGTAGCCCTCGCGCGGCAACGTGTGCTGCGGAATCCTCTCCTGTGCGCCCGGCGTCTCGGTGACAAAGTCTTCTGGCCCAAGCTCGAGCACTCGGTCTTCGCTACGACCCTGCCAAACGCCAATAACCAAAGGCTTGTTTGCCGAACGAATTCTGTCCGGCATCGCGTCCAAGATTCCCCAGGTCGCGCCGTAACTAGCGTGTTCCGGGTAGAAAAGGTTGTGGCCGTCGTGCATTACCAGGACGGGGGTGTCGGGGTTCAGTGTTGCCGGCACCCAGACGTCGACGCGGTGGCCGTCGAATTCGTACTGATCCATGCGTCCGCCGGCCAGCGCCTTCTTCGCGAGCAGGTGAACTCTGATTGCCAGAAACAGCGGGAACACAAAGGCGAAGGCAGTCACAAAACCGCCAGCAATCAAAAGTGGCCACCACTTGAACCCGAGCTTGCGGCTCTCTAGAACCACGAAGGTCATTCCAGCAAAGCCACCGATCAGCAGATCGAGAGAATAAACCCAGTCGACTGGGCTCGTAAAGCCGTCGGTGATGTAGTTCGCATTGCTGAGGACTGCCTGTGAGTTAAACCAAAAAGCCGTAGTCAGCCCGAGAAGTGCGAAAATTGAGTACAGGACTATTTGCGACCGAGACTTAGTTGTCATGTCCGTAATCATTCCACAACGAAAGTCTTATCTTGAAGCGCTTTGCAGCAATCGTAATTAAATACGCCAAAACCTCACTCTTCGGCTTCATCGCGCTGGTCGCACTCGCAACCGCTCTAGGTGTTCAGTCATTCTCGTCACTTCAGGCCGGCGGCTACGAGAACCCCGGCGCCGACTCTTCTCGGGTCACCTCGGTTCTGGCAAATGACTTCAAACAAGAGGTCCCGGAGATCGTCGCCGTGGTCGACTTCGGCGCACCGGTAGCCTCGCTCGCAACCGAAGTCAAAGCTGCCGATTTGCTTAACGAACTGCAGGCCACCGACGGCGTCAAAAAGGTCACCTCTTACTTCACCCTCGGCCACCCCTCCTCGCTCGCCTCAACCGACGGCAAGGCCGCATACTTTTTCGTTCAACTAACCCCGACCGCGAACAAGGTCGAAGTGGCCGCCTACTTCGAAAAAACCTATGCCAACGGGTTCATGGGCGCCAAGGTTTACCTCAGCGGCTCGGCAATCATTTCGAGTGAAATTAACGGGACGATTTCTAGCGACCTAGCGACCGCCGAAATGGTGGCCGTTCCAATCGTCATCATCTTGTTGCTCTTTATTTTTGGCTCGCTCGTCGCAGCCGGCTTGCCGCTTCTCATCGCAGGACTTTCGATCGGCGGCTCGCTGTTCTTCGTCTGGCTCTCGACTCAGGTGACCACGACCTCGGTCTTTGCCGTCAACTTGATCACAGCCATGGGTCTCGGCCTCGGCATCGACTACGCACTGCTGCTGGTCAACCGGTTCAGAGAAGAGCGCAAGCTCGGCAACTCGGTTGAGCAATCGGTAATCAACACGGTTTCGACCGCGGGCCGCACGGTTTTGTTCAGTGGCATTACCGTTGCGATCGTCACCGGCGCGATGTGGTTCTTCCCGCAAACCTTCCTCCACTCACTAGCTCTCGGCGGAGTGGCCGTTGTTGTTGTCGCGGTAGCCGCCGCGTTGATTCCCCTGCCGGCCATCCTGTTCCTTCTCGGCGACCGAATCAACAAGGGCAAGGTGCTCAAGGGCGACCTCGCCCCCAAGGACGTCGGTGTCTGGAACACGATCTCTCGTTTCGTTATGAAGCGCCCGGTCGCCGTCCTAGTAGTCACCGTCCTAGCCCTCGGTGGATTGATGAGCCTTTCGAATGGCGTCGTCTTCAGCCAAGTGGACGACAGAATCCTCTCCAAGACATCGCGCGCGGTTATCGCATCGAATCAGGTTCGCGAACGGTTCTCGGCTCGCGAAGGTTCACCGGCCGAAATCATAGTGGCCGCTGGCAACGAGACCGCGGTCGTCAAGTATGCGCTTGACCTCTCGCGCATGAAGGATGTTGCCAGAGTGCAAACCTTCTCGGGCGTCGTGGCCCACGGGTTGCTCGACAGCGCCTACGCGCCAAATTTCACTGGCTATGTCAAGGATGGCTTCGAGCGAATCGTCGTTATTCACGATGTCGAACCCCGATCGCCGGCGGGTTACGCCTTCACAGTGAAAATGCGAGCCCTGCCGCACCCAGGTTTGACCGAGGTTTCTATCGGAGGTGCCGCCGCGGTTTACACCGACGCCCAGCAGGGTGTCGAGAACCACCTGCTGCCGGCGATCTTGTGGATCGTCATAGCCACCCTCGTGCTGCTCTTCCTTTTCACCGGCTCGGTGATTCTGCCAATCAAAGCCGTGTTGCTGAACCTGATCTCGCTAGGCGCTGTCCTAGGTGTTCTCAACTGGGTCTTCGCGAACAACGGGCTGCCTTGGCTCACCGACAATTTCATTCACACCGGCACGATTGACACCTCGTCATTCGTCCTGATTGCCGTTGTCGGGTTCGGCCTCTCGATGGACTACGAGCTGTTCCTACTCAGCCGCATCAAGGAGCAACACGAGCACGGCCTCTCGACCACCGAATCTGTCGCCCTCGGGCTTCAGCGCTCCGGACGCATCATCACCGCAGCAGCGCTTGTCCTCGCCGTCTCGTTCGCCGCATTCGCCTTCGGTGGCGTGAGCATCATGAAGATGCTTGGCGTCGGCATCGCTCTGGCGATTCTGATCGACGCAACGGTAGTTCGAGCACTCATGGTGCCTGCCCTCATGCGCCTATTCGGCGAATGGAACTGGTGGGCGCCTAAGTGGCTGAAGGTCGTCTACGACCGCTTCGGCCTAAAAGACTAAATCCAACCCAAACGGGCTCGAACAACCTCTGCTTGTTCGAGTTGCTTGGCACTAAAGCCTCCAAGCCCGAGAACAAAGTCGAGCTGAGCGCGTGCCGAGTCTTCGACGGGCAGTTGCATAATTTGGTCCAGACGAGCACCCTCGGCCGGGTACTGCTGCTCAACTCTGCGGAATCGGTCGAGGTTGTCTTCGATCCCCTCGGTGCCAGGCGCGGGCGCTAGACGGTCGCGAACGAAACCTAGGACGTGCCTCATCATGTATGAACGAATCGCCTGACCGGCAATCAAGATCTCACCACGACGAGCGCGGCCAACCGCGATCAGGATGTGAGCCAAGAACAACTCCCACTCCTTTTCTTCTTCAAACTTGCCTCCGACGGTCTTCTTTTCAAGTGCCTCAACGCGTGAGGTGATGTTGGTCTTGTCTACTGGCACGGCCCAGTAGTTCACCGAAGCCAGCTCAAGCTCTTTGTCGTCAAAAACCGCAAACTCGAGAACGTGACCGTCGCTATAAACGACCTTCAAACCGTGGTCGGTTTCACGAGGGCGAATGACAACATCGTGACTGTCTGGCAACCAGCTCAGGTCTTGCCTGAACCCCTCCGACATCCCGTCCTTCACGATTAAAAAGAAGTCGTGGTCCGACCACTCGTCGACTCGATCGGTGTCGGCTGCCGAACCAACCAAAACTAGACCAACGACGTCTGGGTGAGCCTCGGCGCTTGCCGCTAGCCGCTGCGAGTAGTCGAGAAAAGCATCCATGGTGTGTGCTGAAGTCATGCCTTAAATCTAAGCGGTAACCTTTACTCATGCTTATGTCAGACCGCGATATCCGCGCATCAATCGAAGCCGGCCAGATTGGCCTCGAGCCACTAGACATGGGGCTTTTGCAGCCTTCGAGCTTCGACGTGCGCCTCGACCGCTTCTTTCGTCTATTCGATAACCACAAGTACGCCTACATCGACCCTGCCGAAGACCAGAGCGATCTGACTCACTATGTAGAGGTCAAGGCCGACGAGGCTTTCATTCTTCACCCCGGTGAGTTCGTCCTGGGCAGCACCTACGAATTCGTCAAGCTGCCAGACAACATCGCGGCTCGCCTCGAGGGCAAGTCATCACTCGGACGCCTCGGCCTAATGACCCACTCGACCGCCGGATTCGTCGACCCAGGATTCAACGGCCACGTGACTCTCGAGCTCGCAAACGTAAGCAACCTACCGATCAAGCTTTGGCCAGGCATGAAGGTCGGGCAGCTCTGCTTCTTCCAGCTCTCAAGCCCGAGCGAAACCCCTTACGGCAGCGACAAGTACCTAAACCGCTACCAGGGGCAGCGCGGACCAACGGCATCACGCTCGTTCATGAACTTCCACATCACCGATGTCGGCAACGAGCCGTTAGACCAGCGCGACTAATCCTTTTAAAAAGAAAACCCCCAGCCACTCGGCCGGGGGTTTTCTTTTCAAACTATTTAGTCGACGTGAAGCTGCGGTGCTGGGTGCACGCGCGACATCAAAACCAATCCAACGATCAGAACGATTACGATTCCGAGGATTCCGAAGATTGCTGTGTTGGCGATACCGGCGGCTGCGGCGAGGCTCAGAGAAATCGTCCACAGGGTTGGGCTTAGGAACGAAGCTGCGCGACCGGTGGTCTGGTAGAGCCCAAAGATCTCGCCTTCACGGCCGTCTGGTGTGAACCGGGCGACGAAGGTTCGGCTCGATGCCTGTGCTGGGCCTACGAATAGGCAAAGCGCTAGGCCGCCGATCCAGTATGTGATTGGGCCAACGCTGGCGAAGGCGAACACGGCAAGGCCGGCGATTACGAGGCCGGCTAGCGAGCCAACGATGGTGCGCTTGGTGCCGATTCGGTCGTCCAAGATTCCACCCAGTGCGGCGCCGAGACCCGCGACGATGTTTGCCGCGATGCCGAAGAAGATGACGCCGGTCTTTGAGAAACCGAAGGCAACCGAGCCAAGGATCGCACCAAAAGTGAAAACTCCGGCGAGGCCGTCGCGGTAGACCGCAGAGGCGATTAGAAACTTGAGCGCCTCTGGTGAACGCTTGCGAAGCTCGACGATTTGGCGAAATAGTGCTTTGTAGCTTTCAAGAATGCTGACCTTTGTCGATTCTTTGGTCTTTGCCACCTCAGGAACAAAGAGGGCGAGAGGAATCGTGAAGATAAACATCCAAGCCGCGGCGAATAGGTAGAGCACGCGAATGTTTTCGGCATTGTCGGTTGAAATGCCAAACCACGGGTTGTCGGGCAGCACGAAGCCGATGAGCGAAACGAGCAGGAGGATTATGCCGCCTACGTAGCCGAGGCCCCAAGCAAAGCCAGATACTTTGCCGATGTTTTTTGGGGTGGTGACTTGCTTGAGCATCGCGTAGTAGTTGATAAACGCGGTCTCTTGCACCACAGAACCGATGGCGTAGAGAACCAAGCCGAAGATTAGAAACTCTGGTGACGGGGCAACGAAGTACGAGGCAACCATGATGGCGATCAAGAAGCCGCTGTTGATTAGCAACCAGCGCTTGCGGTTGCCGGCATCGTCTGATCGGCGGCCAAAGACCGGGGCGCTGATTGCAACCGCCACTCCGGCGATGGCGCCGGCGATACCAAGCTGCCCTGAAAGTACGTTTGGGTCACCGAAGTAGCTGCTGGTGATGTAGGTAGCAAAGATGAAGGTCTGGATGATCGTCGGGTAAGGCTGTTCGGCCCAGTCCCAGAGCGACCATGCCCATGTCGCGAGTTTGCTAGGTGCCTTAGTTTCAGATGTCATGGCTAAAACCCTAGCCAAACCTCTGTGAGAATCGGCTAGATTTACGTTCCAAAACCACAACAAAAAAACTTGAGTCATTCACACTCAACTTTCAGGAAACTTACTTGACTTTTTCTCGTCATTGGCTCAAACTTGAGTCATCAAGGCTCAACTTTGAATCTTGTGTACCAAAATGACAGATTGCGGGCCCCAGGGGTCGGATTTATAAGGAGAAACAAACATGGCACGTGCAGTAGGTATTGACCTCGGCACCACCAACAGCGCGGTTAGCGTGCTGGAAGGTGGCGAGCCCACCGTTATCGCTAACGCAGAGGGCTTTCGCACCACCCCATCGGTGGTTGCGTTCACTAAAGACGGAGAGGTGCTAGTCGGCGAGACCGCAAAGCGCCAGGCCGTCACCAACGTTGACCGCACCATCGCGTCGGTCAAGCGTCACATGGGTACCGATTGGACCTTCGACGTAGACGGTAAGAAGTACACCCCTCAGGAGATCTCGGCTCGTATTCTCGGCAAGCTCAAGCGCGATGCAGAGACCTATCTTGGCCAGCCAGTAACCGACGCGGTAATAACTGTTCCGGCATACTTCAACGACGCAGAGCGTCAGGCAACCAAGGATGCCGGTGAAATCGCCGGTCTAAACGTCCTTCGCATCATCAACGAGCCAACAGCAGCAGCTCTGGCTTACGGCCTCGACAAGGGCAAAGAAGACGAGCTGATCCTCGTGTTCGACCTCGGTGGCGGTACCTTCGACGTCTCGCTACTAGAAGTAGGCAAAGACGAAGACTTCTCGACCATCACCGTTCGCGCAACCTCGGGCGACAACCGCCTCGGCGGCGACGACTGGGATCAGCGCGTAGTTGAGCACCTGGTCAAGAAGTTCAAAGAAACCTCTGGCGTGGACGTGTCTAAAGACAAGATTGCGCTGCAGCGTCTAAAAGAGGCAGCAGAGCAGGCAAAGAAAGAGCTTTCGCAGTCGATGACCGCGAACGTTCAGTTGCCTTACCTTTCGCTCACCGAGAACGGCCCAGCCAACCTCGACGAGACCATCACCCGCGCCCAGTTCGAGCAGTTGACCGCTGATCTACTCGAGCGCACCAAGAAGCCGTTCAACGACGTAATCAAGGAGGCCGGAGTCAAGGTCGCCGACATCGCACACGTTGTCCTCGTTGGTGGTTCGACTCGTATGCCGG
>CAFBNO010000001.1_pt1 | contig 75903 bp, 80 predicted proteins | sample 7269281 | NCBI WGS metagenome assembly CAFBNO01 (sample SAMEA6814098, study PRJEB35770) | freshwater metagenome | biome: Freshwater; feature: Freshwater reservoir; material: water | place: Czech Republic | collected 2017-05-23 | depth 30m m | reverse complement strand
GTCGATAACCGAGTCGCTGACTGGCTCGCTGGTGAAGTCTCGGGCGGTGCGGCGGCTCGCGGCAAACTCAACCCATTGCTCTTTTGTGATCACACTTGAAATCTACCTCTGGTTGAATAGGTATAAAGCCAACCCAAGGAGCGAGATGTCTGAACCACGCCAAGTTCGCCCGCGCACCGAGGGCTGGAAGCAGCTGAAGGACGCCGACGGCAAACCGCTGCTGCAATTCGAAGAGCGAGCCAAGAAGCCGCCCGTTCACCTGGTCGACCTGAGCGTCGAAGAGCGTGCGGCCAAGGTGAAGGAACTCGGGCTGCCGGGCTTCAGAGCCAAGCAACTCGCCACCCACTACTTCACTCACTACACGAGCGATGCCGCCGAGATGAGCGACCTTCCTGCCGCCGGCCGCGAAGAACTTGTCGGCGCAATGCTGCCGCCGCTCTTGACCGAGGTTCGCAGGCTTCAGACCGATAACGGTGACACCATCAAGTTTCTCTGGCGCCTGTTTGACGGCGCGCTGGTCGAATCTGTGCTGATGCGCTACCCGGGACGCATCACCCTCTGTGTGTCATCACAGGCCGGCTGCGGCATGAACTGCCCGTTCTGCGCGACCGGTCAGGCAGGCCTCACTCGAAACATGTCGGCCGCCGAGATCATCGACCAGGTGGTTCAAGCCAATCGCGCAATCGCGAAGGGCGAGCTGAAGGGCGGCACCCGAGACAAAGACAACCCCGAGCGTGTGAGCAACATCGTGTTCATGGGAATGGGTGAGCCGCTCGCCAACTACAACCGCCTGATGTCTGCCGTGCGAACCATGGTTGAGCCACAGCCGAACGGTTTGGGTATGTCGGCTCGGCACATCACGGTTTCGACCGTCGGCCTGGTGCCAGCGATCAAAAAGCTCTCCGAAGAGGGAATTCCGGTCACCTTTGCGCTCTCGCTTCACGCGCCAGACGACAAACTGCGTGACGAACTGATCCCGGTGAACTCGCGTTGGAAGGTCGACGAAGCCTTGGACGCCGCGAGAGGCTATTTTGAGGCAACCGGCCGTCGAGTGTCAATCGAATACGCACTAATCAAAGACATGAACGACCACGGCTGGCGCGCAGACCTTTTGGCTCAGAAACTTAACGATCGGGGCAAGGGCTGGGTTCACGTCAACCCGATTCCGCTAAACCCGACACCTGGTTCGGTTTGGACGGCGTCGACCAAAGAGGTCACTCGCGAATTCATCAACCGCCTCGAGGCTGCGGGAATCCCAACTACCTTGCGCGACACCCGCGGTAAAGAGATCGACGGGGCCTGCGGGCAACTAGCCGCAGCGGACTAAATTACCCTGCTTCGGTAGAATTGCCGAGTGCTCACACCCAAGCGATTGCTAGGCGCTCTACTTCGTAGGCGCGCGTTTCTGGCGCAGTCGTTAGCGTATCGAGCAGCTCGCAGAGAGCCACTGCAAAGGGTTGCCGTGTTTCAGGCCTTCGAAGGCAGAACCGTTGGCGATAGCCCATACGCGATCATGAACGAAGTTCGCAGCCGCAAGCTCGGGCTTGAGCTTTACTTTGTGGTGCGTCACCCAAGTGACGTTGTGCCCAGCGGTGTCAAAACTGTGATTTACGGGTCGCCGGAGTGGTGCCGCCTGCTTGCCACGGCCGAGTTTCTGGTCACCAACAACAACCTGCCGGAATTCTTCCAAAAGCGCATCGGACAAACCTATGTGCAAACCTGGCATGGAACCCCGCTGAAGCGTCTTGGCCGCGACATCGAGACTTCTGCGGCATCGAACCACTACGTGAAATCGGTGGCTAGAGAAGCGGCGGGCTGGGACTATCTGGTTTCGCCTTCGCGATACTTCACCGACATTCTGCCTATGGCGCTTGGCTTCGAGGGGCGGGTCATCGAGACCGGCTACCCGCGCAACGACGCTTTGGTCGCCGATTCGGCTGCTCGCGAGGCAACTCGCAAGAAGCTAGGAGTTTCGGCAGACGAAAAGCTGGTGCTGTACGCACCAACCTGGCGCGATACCAAGCAATCCCTCACGGGCGCTTGGGCCGGCGTCAACTTTTTCGATGCCGAGCTTCCAAAGGGCTACCGACTCATGTTTCGCGGACACAACAACACAAAGGGCTCCCACAAGTCGGCTCTCGCGGGTAACGCGATCGATGTCACAAACTATCCGGACGTCAATGAATTGTTTCTCGCCGCCGATGTCTTGGTCACCGATTACTCCTCGGTGATGTTCGACTTTTCGGTGACCGGCAAGCCGATGGCCTTTTTAGTGCCAGATCTTGCCGAGTACGAGGCAAACCGCGGGTTCTACTTCGACTTCAGAGCCGAAGCCCCAGGCCCGCTGTTCGCATCGGCCACAGAATTGGTTGGCGCAATCGGTTTGCTCGGCGATTACTCGGCTAAATACGTCGCCTGGCAACGAAAGTTCAACCCTCACGAAGACGGAAAATCAGCGTCTCGGGTCGTGGATTTGGTTTGGCGCCTCTAGGCCTTGCGCAATTTGGCGTAAACGCCAACGGTCACTTTGGCAACCTGCATCCAGGTTCGGTCTTTGCGAACCCACTTGGTGGCTCGGTCGCCTAACTGCTTGCGAAGCTTCGGATTGTTGGCGAGTTCGAGCAACAAATCCTTGAGCGAATCGGGGTTGCCCGCTTCGAAGGTGACCGCCGCCTTGCTCTCGGCCGCGATTGCGGCCAGCGCACGCACGTCTGACATCACCAAAGTTTTACCCATGGCCATTGCCTCGTAAGGCTTTAGTGGCGTGACCAGGTGGCAAACCTCGTATGGCAGGCGCGGTACGACGAATATGTCGATGATCGAGTAGTAGCTGGTGACCTCGTTGTGAGGCACCTGACCGAGCAGCATGATCTCGCTGAACTTGGTGGCCGCGGCTAGTTCGCGGAGTCGAGGCAGTTCTTTGCCGCCACCGACGACAACCAGTGCGAGCTTCTTCTTCGGATTTTCTCGCTTGAGCCGGGCGACCGCTTCGATTAGAAGGTCGACACCTTCGTATGAACTCAGCGATGACACGTAGCCGATAATCAGGTGGTCCTTGGTCAGGCCCAGCCTTTCGACCATTGCGCTGTCGCGAACCAGTGGTTTGAACTCTTCCGGGTCTACTGCGTTAGGCACCAGCGAAATCCTAGATGCCGGCACACCGTAGCTTTCGATTCGCTCCTGCATGGTTGGGGCGAGGGTGAGCACGTAGTCGGAGGCGAGAGCCCACTTGGCCTCTGAGGCCTGGCGAAGCGCGTAGCTGTCGGGCAATGTCTCGTTGCCTTCGTCATCGAGCGGTTTCACGTCGTTCCCGAATCGGGAGGTGAAGCTCGACATGAATGTTTCTTCCCAGAATCCGCGAAGTTCGTAGATGACTTTGATGCCCAGTGAACGGCCGGCAAAGTTGGCTGCGGCCGCGTTTAGGAAGTCAGATGCCGCGTGAAGGTACTCGGGGCGAAGCTCTTTGGCTAGGGCGGCTAGCGCCTTGGTGTTCTTGTTGAACCAATCCATGTCGCTGCCGTGCAAAACTTTTCTACCGTTGGCTAGCGAGTGGTAAGTCACGCCGTCGACCACCTTTTCGGCGATACCGTTTCCGAATCCATACTGCCCAACCACGTGGACGTCGACTCCGAGCTCGGCCTGTGCCCTAGCAATTTTGTGCGTGCGAATGGTGTAACCGGCTTGCTTGTCTAGAACGGTCTGCTTGACGACGTGCAGCACGCGACCCTGAATCGGCTTGATCTTGGCTTTGGGTAACGAGACCTTGAAGTTGCTCGCAATCATGTCGATGCGTTTTTGCAAAGTGACAACCTCGGTGGCAACTTTCGCGTATCGCGGGCGCTTGGCAAGGTGGCTGTAGTAGTTTTTCGAAACTCGGTAGTAACCCCTGATAGAGAGGCTGCGCGCTAGCTTTAGAATCCACGCCGGACGAATCTGGTCTAGGCAGTCGTAAAGACCGATCAAGCGGTCGGCCTCGAACACACGGTTCTTTTGAATGAAGTTGGATTCGATTGTGCGAAGTACTCGCTTCGAGAAAGTCGGGAGTGGGTTGTTCTGGTAGAGAGCGCGCACCAGTTCGGTTTCGACTTGACGGCGGGCGTTGCCATAGATCTGGAGCAGGGCATAACCCGCAAACGCTGTCGCGCTGAGAATGGCGGCTGGCAAGCGCAAAGCTTCTGAAACCAAGGCCACCGAGGCAACCGAAACGATTGCTCCACCGAGGAGGACCTGTCTCGGGTTACTGCGAAACCAGCGATAACCGGCGCCAGCCAGCGCTCGCGGAAGCTTTACGAGTTCCATCAGGACTCTTTCTTACCGTTGAGAAAGTTGACGATGACATCGGCGCCTCGAACTGCAGCCTTGCCGTCCCAGAGAACCGGTGGGCCTTTGATCTCGAAGTCGCCCGCTAGCACGGCCGCAATTTCGTCCGAGAGGGTTGAGGCGGTAACCAGTCGGTTGGTGCCCTCGGTGATCGTGATCGGGCGCTCGGTATTTGGCCGAAGGGTGAGGCAAGGAATACCCATCACGGTGGTTTCTTCTTGCACGCCTCCGGAGTCTGTGACCACGAACTGAGCCTTACCGACAAGCGACAGGAAGTCGGTGTAGCCGAGAGGGTCGCACACCACGAGGTTGTCGACCTTGTCGAGCCCGGCGTCCATCAGAGTCGCCCGACCTCGGGGGTGAAGTGGCAAAACCAGAGTGGTCATCGCTGCGGCCTTGGTGAGCGACTCGACTATCTCTTTTACCCGCTCCGGGTCGTCAACGTTTCCGCCGCGGTGCATGGTGACGACACCGAACTTCTCGGGCACACCAAGTTTGGCTTGAATGCGCTCGAAGTCGAACAGGTGCGCGCTAGCGAAGAGGCTGTCGATCATGGTGTTGCCGATTTCGTGAACGCTGCTCGCGTTCGCTCCTTCATTCACCAGGTTCTCGAGCGCCTCGGGCGAGGTGGTCAGGTGCAGTTCGGCAAACATATCGACGATCTTGCGGTTCGACTCCTCTGGCATGCGCATGTCTCCGGAGCGCAGGCCGGCTTCGACGTGAATCACTGGGATGTCGAGGCGGTTTGCAACGATGGACGCGACCATGGTCGAGTTGACATCACCGTAAAGAATGAGGGCGTCTGGCGAAAGGGCGGTCAGCGCGTCTGGGAGACCAAGCATGAGCTTGGAGAGTTGGTCGAATTGGCTGCCCCCGCCGACCTGCAAGTTGAAGTCTGGGGTAGGCATGTTCAGGTCGCGGAAAAATGCGTCCGACATGATGTCGTCGTAGTGCTGGCCAGTGTGAATCAGTGACTGGCTAACACCCTTGGCTTCAAGCGCCTTCACCAGCGGAGCCGCCTTGACAAAGTTCGGTCTGGCGCCGACGATGTGGGTGACTTTTAGTTCTTTTGGCATTATTTAGACCCTTGGGCTTCGGTGTTACTGTTCATTGAGAACCATTAGCAATGTTACCGAAGGAGGGTTTCGTGCGCCTGACCCACACGGCCCGAGTGCTTAAGCACCGTGCACGCAAATTCCTCAAATGGGTCTCGCTAGTGACACCGCTTCGCCCCCTTTTTCGCATTTTGTTCATGCGTCCGTTCTGGTTTCTGCGTTTTCGGCTAGCTAAAGCCGACTCGGCGGCACCGAAGGTTTCTCTCGTCATGGCGGTTTGGAACAACGAGACCATGGTTGGCGACGCAATTCGATCTGCTCGCGCTCAGTCTTGGCAAAATCTCGAAATAATCATCGTGGACGACGGCTCTACCGATCACACCGGCAAGCTGGTTGATCGATTTGCTGGCGACCGTGTGAAGGTATTGCACCAAGCGAACGCCGGCCCGGGGGCCGCACGCAATAAGGGTGTAGACCAAATCACAGACAGCAAGTACCTGGTTTTTCTGGACTCGGATGACCTACTGCCGATTCACGGCGTTCGTCGCCTGGTTGAAAGCGCCGAGAAGTCCGGCTCGCCTTTCGTAATCGGCAAACTCGAGCGTTTCGACGGACTTCGCCGCTTCGATCGCCGAGACAACATGAACGTCTACGCTCTTGATCGCCAGGCAATAACCATCGAGGACGAACCTCGCGTGCTCTCCGATGCCAATATCAGCGCAAAGCTTTACCGCATGGACTTCTGGCGGTCAGCCGAGCTGCGTTTCCCGGAGGGCGTGGTCTACGAAGACATGCCGGTCGTGGTCACCGCTTACCTTTCGGCACCCCAGTTCGACATAGTTTCGAAGTGCGTCAACCTCTGGCGCGTGCGCGGCGAGGGGCAGTCGATCACGCAAAAGAAGACCGAGGTAAAGTCGCTAGCCGACCGACTTACCGCCATCGAGCGCATCTACAACCAACTGCTCGAGTTTGAGAATGCGGGCAAGCTCTCGAGGCGGGTGCGCGATTTTTACCTCGAAAGAATAATCAGCCTCGACCTCCAACTGTTTGTGGTCAAGCTCGGTGACGCCGATCAGGAGTACTTCGACGTCTTCGCCAAGCGAGGCGGTGCGTTGGTCGCACACGCGTCCGAAGAAATTTGGGCTCGCGCCGGTGGCGCTTACAAGGAGCTTGTTCGCCTTGCCGTGACCGGCGACCGAGCCAAAACCCTAGAGCGCCTTGCCGCCTCGGGCTTGTAGCAAAAGGTAGCCTTGTTCGGTGAAACACCGTAGAGAAATAGATGGCCTTCGTGCCCTTGCGATCGTTCCGGTTTTGCTGTTCCACGCAGGATTCAGCTGGATGCCGGGCGGCTTTTTCGGTGTAGACATCTTCTTCGTGATCTCGGGCTTCTTGATCACCGGCATCATCATCAATGAACTGCACACCACGGGCCGATTCAGCATCGTTGGTTTCTACGAGCGCCGTGCCCGAAGAATCATGCCGGCCCTGTTCCTGGTGATGATTGTCACCACCATCGTCGCTTGCTTCGTCCTCTTCCCTGGTCAGTGGGCAACATATCTGGGCAGCCTGGTTTCGATGACCTACTTCGGCTCGAACTACTACTTCTTGGGCAAGAGCGGCTACTTCGACCCGAACGTCGAGCTCAACCCGATGTTGCACACCTGGAGCCTCGCGATCGAGGAGCAGTTCTACGTCTTGTTCCCGCTGATTCTTTGGCTGCTCTGGAGGACCCTCAAGGAGCGCAATTGGGCGTTCGTGCTCGGGGCAGCTGCTATCGGTTCACTTCTTCTGGCTAACCACGCGGCCATCAATACCCCCGACCCGGCCTTTTACCTCCTGCAGTACCGCGCCTGGGAGTTGCTCGCTGGAGCTCTAGCGGCAATCGCGCTCTCCAAGCGCGAGCGAGTCTATTCGAACCAGTGGCTCAGCGGGCTCGGGCTGGCAATGGTGCTTGGCTCGGTGTTTCTGATTCCCGCCGGCCTTCCACACCCAGGCTTCATCACACTTGTCCCCGTTCTCGGCACCGTTTTGATTGTGCTGACCGCGGGCGCCGGCACGTTGGTGAACCGCCTTCTCTCGATGAAGTTCTTTGTCGGCATCGGCCTGGTTAGCTACAGCGCCTACCTCTGGCACCAACCCATGTTTGCGCTATTTCGAGTCACCTCGCCCGAAGAACCATCGGCTTGGGCTTTCCTGCCATTCATCGCGCTGACCCTAGGTCTTGCCGCGCTGACTTGGAAGTTTGTCGAGAACCCGTTCCGCAACCGAAAGAAGTTCAGTCGCCGTCAGATTTTCATCGGAACGGCAATCCTTCTGGTTGGCACGATCGTGGTTGGCTGGGGAGGCACCAGGCAGGTGTTCCAAGACCACCGAGTCTCGTTCGCGGGTCAGGCTTTTGGCAACATCGAAGACAGGCTGGCACGAAACTACGGACTTTCGCGGGCCTGCGATGGTTTCGAACCCGCAGCGCCGGAATGTCGCAGCGGCGCCAACCCAACCGTCCTACTTTGGGGTGACTCATACGGTCGCCAGCTCGGGTCGGCTCTCAAAAACAGCCCGTCACACCAACCGTTCATTCAGCAAACCCTCTCGGGTTGCGCACCAATCATCGGACTCGCTTCGCAGAGTGATCGCAACGGCGCCGAGTTCGCCAAATCGTGCATCAAGTTCAACGACCAAATGTTTGCGTGGCTCGCAAAACACAGGGAAATCAAAACAGTGATCATGGGTTCTCCTTGGACGGCGGCCGTGCCAGAACAGTTGAGTGCCGAACGCGACTACGTGAGCAAGACCACGGGCGCAAAGGGCTACGCACTTATGAAGGCCACCTTCGAGAAGGTCAAGGCCCTGGGGGTTGATGTTGTTGCCACCTATGGCACGCCAATCAACGGCAATGACGGCGGAAACTGCATTCGCTCACAGGTGGCCAAGGGCGGAGACCTGAAGGTTTGTAACTGGCCGCTAAAAGACAATCTGAGAGTCAAATTCAACAAGTACATAAGCCCGCTAGAGAAGATCGTGCCGTTCTGGAGCTGGGAGCCAATTCTTTGCCCGGAAGGTCAGTGCCTGGTCACTCAAGGGGAGCTGTTCGTCTATCTAGACGCCGGACATGTCACCAAAGAAGCAACGAAGGCATTTGGACGTGAGTACGACATCATGGGGCAAATGCTAGCTCTGGCTAAAGCCGGGCCAACGAACTAAGACTTAGAGGCGAACCACGTTCGGTGCGCGCAAAACTCCGCGAGTATCGAAGATCACCTTTGACTTCTTGACGATGTCGTCGAGGTCATATGCCTTGTGGTTCTGTAGCAAGATCACAACGTCGGCCGCCTTTAGGGCTGCGTCCAAGTTCTTTTCGCCATCGATCACCAGACCGTGGTGTTTGAAAACCTCAACGTGCGGGTCGTAAAACTTTGTGATGGCACCCTTTTCGACCAGTTGCTTGGCTACTTCGGCCGAAGGCGATTCGCGCATGTCGGCGATGTCTGGCTTATAGGTCATGCCAAGCAAGAGAACGTTCGCGCCGCGAAGCGACTTCGAGTGGTCGTTCAGAATGTTTTGAACACGGCCGACTACGTATGCCGGCATGCCGGTGTTTACGTCGGTTGCCATCTCGATGAAGCGGAATGGGCGACCTAGACGACGTCGCACCTCGTATGAGAGGTAGTTCGGGTCTACGGGGATGCAGTGCCCGCCGACGCCAGGGCCGGGGTAGAAGGCCTGGAATCCGTATGGCTTGCTCGATGCGAGGCGAACAACCTCCCAGACGTCGATCCCGAGCTCGTTGCAAAGCATCGCCATCTCGTTGATGAGTGCGATGTTGATGTGGCGGTAGGTGTTTTCGAGAAGCTTTGCGGTTTCAGCTTCACGGGTGCCGACGGCCGAAACCACGGTCTCGATGAACTGTTCGTAGAAAGCCAGAGCGCGCTTGGTGGACTCTTCGCTCGAGCCACCGACGATCTTCGGGGTGTTGGTGATCTTGAAGTTTTTGTTGCCCGGGTCGATGCGCTCGGGTGAGAAGGCTAGGTAGAAGTCCTTGTCGAGAACTCGACCGCCCTTTTCGAGCATCGGGCGCACAAGCTCTTCGGTGGTTCCCGGGTAAGTCGTTGACTCGAGAATCACCAGTGTGCCGGGGCTCATGTTGTCGGCAATTAGCTGGGTGGCGGCTACTACGTAAGAAAGATCTGGCTCACCGGTCTCGTAAAGCGGGGTGGGAACGCAGATTACGGCGGTGTTAGCGTGCGCAATGTCTTTGGCGTCTGATGTGGCTCGGTAACCCTGACCGATCATCGTTGCTAGTTCGGCGTCTGAGATGTCGTCGATGTGTGAAATTCCTGCGTTGAGGTTGTTCACTACCCGCTCGAAAACATCGAAGCCGAGTACTAGTTTCTGTTTGCCGGTGTTGGCAAGTCCCTGAGCTAGCGGCAGACCGACATAACCTTGACCCATAATTACCGTATTGACCATTCATGTATATTATCGGTCAAACCGCTTTGTTGAGCCTTTGGAGGATGGTGTCAGTGGCTATATCGCCCAAACGCCTGCTCCACTTAGCGCGCTCGCTGCGCCAACTGCCTTACCTTCGCGCGAATTCTCGTGCAATCACACCGAGCGTTCAGCGCAAGCTTTTGCTCTCAATTCTTCGCCGCAACCGACTCGTAAACCAGCCCGTTGCGATCGAATCCACAACACCGCTAACCATCGACAAACTCGGGTTTTTGGGGTTTTATAAAGGCTCATTCGATGGTCCACTAGTGAGCGTAATCATGCCGGTTTACAACTCCGCGAAGTTTCTAGAAACAGCGATTAGTGGCGTTCTGGGCCAGAGCTACAAAAACCTAGAACTAATAATCGTGGACGACGCCTCCACCGACACATCGAAAGCGGTGGCGAAGAAAGCCGCCAAGCAGGACGCCCGGGTGCGAGTGCTTTCGGTGAGTAAAAACGGTGGCGCCTACGCGGCCCGAAACCTAGCACTCGCCAACGCAACGGGCGAGTTTGTAACCGTGCATGACGCCGACGACTGGTCGCATCCAAAAAAGCTCGAAGTTCAAGCACTAGACCTGATCGAGAACTCTCGGCACATCGCGAACACCTCGGAAGGCGTGCGCGTGGCGTCAAAGCCTGGCAATTCATTCGAGTATTTTCCGGTTCGTGGCCGTCAGTTCATTCGCCCCAACATCTCTTCGCTGATGTTTCGCCGCGCAGAAGTTGTTGAAGCACTTGGTAATTGGGACGAAGTTCGCTTCGGTGGCGACAGCGAGTTTGCCGAACGCATGGCGGCCGTCTTTGGCGCAGACAGCGTGGTAAACCTAAAAACCGGCCCACTTTCGTTCACCCGCGTCCATGCCGGTTCGCTGACCTCGAGCCAAGGTTCGTCCACTCACTTGGGCATCCGTGGTGCCAGACGTTTTTACATCCAGCGCTACAACCTCTGGCATGCCGAAATCGCCGCCGGTAGGGCCAGCGGCCACCTTGGTGCTAAGTCTGCTGGCCGCCCGTTTTTTCTTCCTCAGCAGCTAACCGACCGCGTGGTCAAGCATCCCGCTTTTGAGAGCGTCCTAGTCGCTGATCTCACCAAAGAGGGCCAAACTTCGTTGGTCTCGAAAGCCAAGAAACCACTCGCCCTCTTGCACACAACTCCTCTTACCAGCACCGAAAGCATCGCCAGCGACCTCCTGCCATTTGTCGACTTCGATAAAATTGTGATTCTGTTCGAAGGCGAAAAAGCCAAGGTTCGAAGAAAGGGCGGTCGTGACTTCGATCAGATCGATACTTCGTTCAACGGTTAGCTTCGTCACCAGGCTCGAGTGGGTAGAGGCGCTCGCCATCGGGGGAGCCGGGTTGCTCGGGCGACTGCTCGACCCGCGAGGCAAGCCAGCGAATTCGTCACCCTTCGACATCGACGCCGTCTACCTATGGGTCGATGATTCAGACCACGATTGGCAGCTTCGAAAAGCAAAATTTGCCAAGGATGCGACCGCGCCCGGCTCAAATGCGGCCAACCGTTTCCGCCAATTTGGCGAGCTGCAAACTTCGATTCGGATGCTCGCAAAGAATGCGCCATTTATTCGCAAGGTGTTCATCGTCACCGACAAACAGCGCCCTGATTTGAGCAGTCTCGGTGCGCTACCGTTCGAGGTCGAGCTCGTTTTTCACGAATCGTTCATCGACAAAAAGTTCCTTCCAACCTTTTCTTCGCGTTCGCTTGCCGCCAACTTGCACAAGATCCCGGGCATCGCCGAGCGTTTTCTCTATCTGAACGACGACACTTTTGTGGCATCACCAACGAAACCAGAGACCTGGTTCACCGAAACCGGAGTTCGCCTCCGTTACAGCTCCACCCCGGTGCCGGCGCGTTCCACTCTCGCAAAGCGGGAGGTCATCTACAACGCCCGTTGGGCCACGATTGACCTAGCAGCTACCAAGGGTTGGCAGAACATTCCGGGGCAGATCGAGCACGGAGCTCACCCGATGCTCAAGAGTTTGATGAGCGAGTTGTGGGCAGAGTTTCCTAAGCAGTTCGAGCAGGTCAGCTCTTCACGCTTTAGAACCTCAACCGAAATTGTGCCCGAGTGGCTTCACAATCTTGCCGCGATTGGCAATGGTCGAGCAGAACTAGTAACGGGTTCGACCTACAAGTACATCGCCATCAACGACATAACTTCGGTTGGAGGCATGGCTCAGGTTCTAATTCGCCGGGGGCGCATTTTGACCGTTTGTTTGAACGACGTGGCCGAACTAAGCGACCGCAGGCGCGTCGAAGGAGATCGTTTAGCTAGGCGTTATGCCCGGCTACTTTCTCGCCTTTATTAGGTTTGTCTTCATTGCGGCGATAGCGATCACTGCCGAAACCAGCATGAAGGCCATGATGCCGAAAATGTATTTGATCATCTGTGGCAGCCCACCCGGGTCGTTTGGATCGATGAACCAGTAAGGCCACCAGCCGGTGAAGATTCCACGGATGATTGTGAAGAGGACCCAGGCGAGCGGGAATACCCAAACCCAGAACATCTGCTTGAACCGAGGTGGGTTCGCAAAGGTCATGATTGCGAAGTCTAGAAAAATGAAAACCAGCGCCCACACGTGCAAAATCTCGTTCGGAGCTTGAGGCCAAACGTAGCCAGCGTCTGCGGCGGAGCCTGGTAGACCTCGAAGAAGTGCGTTGTAGACCACTCCTACCACGATCGCGTAGGTAGCAACCGATAGGCGAACACGGTTCATAACCGCGGTCTCTGCCTTACCTTGCAATGCCCAGACACCAGCAACAGCAAGGGCAACCGCGGCAACCATGCTCGAATCAATCGTGAAGTAGGCGAAGTACTCGCCCGGCCTAAACACATTGTGGGCTAGGCGGTCGGTGATCTGCCAACCCATGGCGAAAATCAGCGATGCGGCGGTGAGGATTCGCACAAATCCTGCGGTTTTTAACAAGGTTGTTGAGTTCATGGGTTCACTCTATTGGCTTAGGGTACATATATAGGCTTTGTGCGAAGCGAAATCCGAAGGGTTATTTTGTTTCGCAAACTTGCATCAGCACTGGTATCAGCCGCTCTCCTTATAACCATCGCGGGCGGGTCGGCTCAGGCATATGCCTCGCCTCGAATCGTCAAGGCCGTAATCATTCCCGCTACGATCCAGCCAGGTGTGATCGTTCGCTTGACCCCAGCGGTCACCAACCTCAAATCAACCAGAACTTACGCCTGGTATTTAGCCGGCCATCGGATCTTGACCGGAAAATCCCCGGCCCTCAAAACCTTTGCGAGCGACAACGGTTCTAGTCTCTACGCAATCGAGTCGCTCAAGTTTGCAAACAAGAAGGTGCTGACCTCGCGCACCAAAACCGTAACCGTCGGCACAGCTGTGCCACCGACTCCGCCAACGTCTCCATACCTTTGGTCACAGGAGTTCAACGAGGCCTCCGGAACCGGTGTGAATTCTTCGGACTTCAACCTCACCTCACCTTTTGGCACGGGCGACGGCAGCGACATCGGCAACCCTGGCTGGGGCAACAACGAACGTCAGTGGTATTTACCGACAACCGCGAAGACCGATGGCCAGGGCAACCTCGTTCTCCCAGCCCTCAAAACCGTCGCGGGCGACAACTACTCGTGTTACTACGGCACTTGCACCTGGAAGAGCGCGAAGCTAATTACCCTTGGCAAAATCGGCTTCAAATACGGACGCATCGAGGTGCGCGCCAAGCTATCGGGTGGCCAGGGCCAATGGCCGGCAATTTGGATGCTCGGCGCTAACCAGCCGAGCGTGAACTGGCCGCAGTGTGGCGAAATCGATATCGCCGAGTGGAAGGGTGACCTGCCGAACATGCTTTGGGGAACCCTGCACGGTCCCGGTTACCTTAATCAGGGAAGCACAACCTCGATTGCCGGAGGTTTCACTGGCTACCACACCTACCGAATCGACTGGATCCCAAACCAGATCACCTGGTACTTGGACGGCGTTCAATATCACCAGATGAAGGCGAGCGGAATCGGCGGAAACACCTGGGTCTTCAACTCCGAGCAGTACCTAATTCTGAACGTTGCCATGGGCGGAGCCTTCGTCGGTAACCAGATTGGCAGTGGAGTAACTCAAACTTCCATGAGCGTCGACTGGATTCACTACTCAACACTTGATGGCAACGGAACACTTATTCGCCACTAGATGGAACAAAACTCGTCAAGAGGGTATTTACTTAAAGCATGACAAACATTGCGGAACTCAAATTTGGCTTGGACACCTTCGGTGACATGACGATTGACGACGGCGGTAAGCCGATGACCGCGGGCGCAGTACTCAGAAACGTTGTGGCTCAGGCGGTTGCCGCCGACGAAGTAGGTATCGATCACTTCAACATCGGGGAGCACCACCGCGACGACTTCGCCGTCACAGCGCCTGACACAGTTCTCGCCGGCATCGCTACCGTCACCAAAAACATCACCCTCGGCACCGGCGTAACCGTACTTTCGAGTGAAGACCCGATTCGCGTCTACCAGCGATTTGCGACCCTGGACGCACTATCGAACGGACGCGCCGAAATAACAGCAGGCCGCGGTTCATTCACCGAATCGTTTCCGCTGTTCGGCTACAACCTCGGCGACTACTCAGCTCTTTTCGAAGAGAAGCTCGAGCTGTTGGTAAAGCTGTGGGACGAAAAGCCGGTCACCTGGCAAGGCAATTTCACCCCAACCCTCAACAACCAAGAGGTTTACCCAAAGACCGAGCGCGGTCGCATGGGCCTCCGTGTTGGTGTTGGTGGCAGCCCAGAATCTGTGATTCGCGCCGCGCGACTAAACATTCCGCTAGCGCTCGCCATCATTGGCGGCGACCCAGCGCGCTTCTACCCATACGCAGTTCTCTATAAAGAGCAAATGGACCTTCACGGTAACGCGATGCTGCCGATTTCGATTCACTCACCCGGCCACATCGCCGAAACCGACGAACAGGCTCTCGAAGAGCTATGGCCGCACTACCAAGAAGGATTCGGCCGAATCGGTCGCGAACGCGGCTGGGGCCCGATGACCAAGGAACACTTCTTGAACGAGGCCTACAACGGCTCGGTCTACTGCGGTTCACCCGAGACTGTCGCCAAGAAGATCGTTCACGCTCTCACCTCGGTTGGCGCAACTCGCTTCGACCTGAAGTACTCCAACGGCCCGATGCCCCACAGCAAATTGATGAAGTCCATCGAGCTTTACGGCACCAAGGTGATTCCGCTGGTTCGAGAGATGATGGCCTAAGCAACTCGCGATTCGCTATGCTTTTCATCAGAATCAACAAAGGGGATTTTTATGAATTGCACTAATTGCGGAACCGCTCTTGCGGCCGAAACCAGCTTCTGCGCAAACTGTGGCACACCTAGGGGTGTAGCACCTCAGGCTGCCCCGCAGGCTACTCCAGCAGCTCCTAACTACGCACAGCCTGCTCCAGCGGGACAAACCAATGGACTTGCAATCGCCAGTCTCGTGCTTTCGATCCTCGGGTGCACGGCGCTGGTTGGAGCGATCCTTGGCCACGTTGCACTCGGCCAGATCAAGCGAACTGGTCAGGGCGGCCGCGGCCTTGCCGTCGCGGGCGTTGCCATTGGTTGGGGCTTCCTCGGCCTCCAGATCATCTACGGCGTCATTATTGGTGTGATGGCGTCTACGTCAAGCTATTACGGTTACTAGTGACCGAGAAAGTAAAAGGCCCAGCCTCCTACTTTCCCTCGATCGAAAAGACCTACGGCAAGTCGATGCAGCATTGGTTTGACTTGCTTGCGAGCAAGTTAGAGCTCAAGCACATGGAGCAGGTCGAGTGGCTAAAGACCGCGCATGGCATGGGCCACGGTCACGCTAACGCGGTAGTCCACTACCTCAAGCAACAGCAGAAGTAAGACGCTCGACCAGTTCGGCGTATTTAGCCGAGGTCTGTTGAACAATCTCTGCAGGCAAAGCTGGTGGTTCGCCGGTTTGATCCCAGTTGTCAGCCAACCAGTTGCGCACAATTTGTTTGTCAAAGGAGTCTTTGCGCTCGCCGCGCTCCCAAGACGACCTGGCCCAGAATCGGCTTGAGTCTGGAGTCAAGACTTCATCGCCGAGGGTCATGACTCCGGTTGCCGGGTCGGTGCCAAATTCAAACTTGGTGTCGGCCAGAATCAAACCGGCCTTTTCGGCTAGCTCGGACGCGCGGTTAAAGATTGTGAGCGAAAGCTCGCGGAGTTCGGTTGCGTGCTCCATGCCGATGAGTTCGACCACTCGCTCGAAGTTGATATTTTCGTCGTGCTCGCCGAGTTCGGCTTTGAATGCCGGGGTGAATATCGGTTCGGGCAGTTGCGCGCCAAAGGTGAGGCCGGCCGGGAGCTTGATTCCGCAGACCGTGCCGTGCTCCTGGTATTCCTTCCAGCCCGACCCAGAGATGTAGCCGCGAACGACGCACTCGATTGGGAACATCTTTAGCTTTTTGGCGACCGTTGCTCGGCCAGTAACAACTGCGGGCACGGCAACCGAGTTGTCGATGTGGTTTGGCACTCCGAGGCGAGCAAACCACCAGTTGGTCAGTGTGGTCAGGTGAATGCCCTTGCCGGTAATCTCAGGCTCTAGAACGTGGTCGAAGGCGCTGACTCGATCGCTGGCGACAACCAACAGCACATCGCTGTGAGCTGGGTCGAGGCTCTCGTATAGGTCGCGCACCTTGCCCGAGTAAATGTGATTCCAGCCTTCGATTTCGATCGGGTCACTCATGCTCGTCAACCTTCTTCGCGATGTCGCTGCGGAAGTGCGAGCCCTCGAGGCTGATTTTGCCGATGCCTTGATAGGCAAGTTTCCTGGCGTGGTGGAAGGTCTTGGCGATGGCGACCACACTGAGGACGCGTCCGCCGTTGGCATAGAGCTCACCGGCTTGTTCGCGAGCGGCAGCGACGCAAACCTCAACGTCTTCGATGACCTCGGCCTCTTCGATGCCGCGAATAGGACGATCAGGGGCCGAAGTGTCTGGGTAGCCCTCACTCGCTAGAACAACCGCAACCGCTACGTGATCGCTGAACTCTGGCTCGATGATCGAATTGAGGTGACCGGTCGCGCTCTTGTGCAGCAAGGCTTCGAGCGAGGAGTTGAGCCGGCGAAGCACGACCTGAGTCTCCGGATCGCCGAAGCGGGCGTTGAATTCGATGACTCGGATGCCACGATCGGTAACGATGAGACCGCAGTAGAGGAGGCCGATAAAAGGTGCGCCTAATCGATCGAGTTCGCGAATGGTCGGCTCGGCAACCTTGGCCTGAACCTCGGCAACGAAACCAGCTGGCAACCAGTTCAGCGGGCTGTATGAGCCCATTCCACCGGTGTTTGGGCCTTCATCGTGATTCAGCGCACGTTTGAAGTCCTGAGCCGGGGTTAGCGGCATAACCGTCTTGCCATCGCTCAAGAAGAACAGGCTGACCTCTTGGCCATCGAGGAACTCTTCGACCAGCACGCCCTGGTGAATGAACTTCTCGGCGTGCTCGAGTGCGGCGGCACGGTCGCTCGTGACGATCACGCCTTTGCCGGCGGCGAGGCCGTCTGCCTTGACAACATAAGGGGCACCGAATTGGTCAATTGCTCGAATAACTTCTTCGATCGTCGCGCACTCGTGAGCCATGCCCGTTGGCACTCCGGCCGCGGCCATGACCTCTTTGGCAAAAGACTTCGAGCCCTCGAGTTGAGCGGCTTGCTTGGATGGGCCGAAGACGGCGATGCCGGCAGCGCGCAGTGGGTCGGCAACTCCGGCAATCAGTGGGGCCTCTGGGCCAACAATCACTAGCTCGAAGGCACCAGCGAGAGCGTATGCGGTTACCTCGGCTGGCTCGAGCATGTTGAGGCTCGGGTCACAAGTGGCGTCTTTGGCGATGCCAGCGTTTCCAGGCGCGACCACGATATTGGCGCGCGAAGTGCCAGTGCGCACGAGCGCTTTGACGATTGCGTGCTCTCTGGCGCCCGAACCCAAAACCAAGATTTTCATTGGGTCAAGTTTAACCTGCCGCTGAGGTGGCTACTCAGTGATTACGTCAACCTTGGTGAAGCTCAGGTATGCGGTTAGCGCGGCAATCACACCGAGTGCGATCCAACTGATCAGGCCTGGGTCAAAACCGTAGCCGACCGGCTTTGGCTGCGAAAGTAGGTCGCCAACCGATGCGCCGAGTGGACGAGTGAGAACATAAACGGCCCAGAAGCCGAAGACTGTTCCAATGGTCTTAGTTCTCCAAAGGTTCGCAACAAGCGCAATGATTCCTGCGAACATTAGCGAGCTGACGGTGAGTGGCATCCCTAAGTCGTCCAAGAAGATGTCGCCGCCGGCGGTTCCCATTCCGAAGGTGGCCAGAATCGCGAGCCAGTAGAAGGCCTCGCGCTTGCGAGTGTTGATTGACTTGATCGAGAGCGTGCGCTCCTGTAGCCACCAAATCGCGAAGACGGCTGCGAGGATCACGCCAAACAAGATTGCCGACTGCCAGTTTTGCCAACCGAAGGTGTCGTGCAGGTTGTCGGTAAGCAACGTGCCAACAGTGCTCACCGCGATGATTGTTGCCCAGTAGACAGCCGGCACATATTTCTTGAGCAGCAACTGAATCGCGAGAAGAACTGCGAAGACACCGAGCATTAAATAGGCTGCCTTTACGAGTCCCAAGCCCCAACCATCGTTGAGGGTGTCACCTAAAGTTTCACCAACCGTGGTCGAGAAAATCTTAATGATCCAGAACCAAAGGGTTACCGCAGGGACCTTTACCAGGAGTGTCTTCGCATTTGTCATTTCGTTAGTCAAACAACTCATGCTGATAAAAGGCTGTGAGAATTGAACAGTGCCCCGCAGAAGAATCAAACCCGAGGACGGCCTCCAAGCCGTCACGCTTTATCGCGCCGGAGACGAGAGTCAAAAAGCGACCGCGGTTCGTTACCTTCTCGAAGAACTCACTTTTTTGCGCCCTGGCAACGCGGTCGAGGTTCGGGTTCCACCGTTCGGGGCGGTGCAGTGCATCGAGGGCTTGACCCACAAGCGTGGAACGCCGCCAAACGTGGTCGAGTTCGATGCCGACACCTGGTTGGCTCTGGCTTTTGGCGAGCTGACCTGGCCCGACGCCGTTGCCGCCGGCAAGGTTCACGCCTCTGGCACGAGAGCCGATCTGGCAGAACTGCTGCCACTCATGCGGTTCAATTAAGTCATGGCCAAAAAGAAGACTCTCGACCTAAACATTCGCAAGGCACCAAAGTTTCTCGCGTTCCTGATCTCGGGTTCGGTGTTGGGTGTGATCGTCGCAGTCGTGCTTTACTCACTCGCAACCAAGACCACCGGGGCCTCGATTTTCGGTTACCTAATAATTTTTTGTGCCGGTCTCGGGGCCGGCCTTGGGTGCGTCCTGGCCGTCGTTCTTGACCGCGTCCTTCGAACCAAATCAAAGGTCGTAAAGGCCGAAGTCAGCCGCTAAACTTATAGAGAAACCGCACCAACAAAAGACGGGGTTACCCTTTTGATCCGTGGCGACGGCCTCTTAAATCACGATTTGCTCCCTGACGAAAAAGGGCCGCAAGACGAGTGTGGCGTATTCGGCGTATGGGCACCAGGTGAAGAGGTAGCAAAGCTAACTTTCTTCGGTTTGTATGCACTTCAGCACCGCGGCCAAGAGTCTGCCGGTATCGCAACATCCGATGGCAAGAAGATCCTCGTCTACAAAGACATGGGCCTGGTCTCGCAGGTATTCAGCGAAAGCTCGCTAGAAAGCCTCGTTGGCCACATCGCGGTTGGTCACAATCGATACTCGACCACCGGCTCGTCCTCGTGGCGTAATGCGCAACCAACTCTGGGGCGAACTTCAGCAGGCACCGTGGCACTCGCCCACAACGGCAACCTGACCAACACCGCAGACCTAGTCGAGATGCTTAGCGTTCGCTACCCAGACCAGGACAACAACGAGATCACCGGCGGTAACACCACCGATACAGCGGTGCTGACCGCCTTGATGGCTGGCGACCTCGACCACACTCTAGAATCCACCGCACTCGAATTGTTGCCAAAGGTCAAAGGCGCCTTCTGCCTGGTGTTCATGGACGAAACCACTCTTTACGCAGCTCGCGACCCGCAGGGTGTTCGCCCGCTCGTTCTCGGGCGCCTAGAGCGCGGCTGGGTCGTCGCTTCGGAAACCGCGGCTCTCGATATCGTCGGCGCTTCGTTTGTTCGCGAGGTCGAGCCTGGCGAGTTGATCGCTATCGACGAGAACGGTCTTCGTTCGACTCGGTTCGCCGAGATGAAGCGCGCCGGCTGCGTTTTCGAATACGTGTACCTTGCTCGCCCAGACACCTCGATCAACGGCAAGAACGTCTATGACGCTCGTGTCGAAATGGGCCGCCAGCTCGCACGCGAATACCCGGTCGAGGCCGACTTGGTTATTCCGACCCCCGAGTCTGGAACCCCGGCAGCAATTGGTTTCTCGCAGGAATCCGGAATCCCGTTCGGTCACGGTCTGGTGAAAAACGCGTACGTCGGCCGAACCTTTATTCAGCCTTCACAAACCATTCGCCAGCTCGGCATTCGCCTCAAGCTGAACCCGCTAAAAGAGGTAATTCGCGGCAAGCGCATCATCGTTGTCGACGACTCGATTGTTCGAGGCAACACCCAGCGCGCGTTGGTCGCAATGCTTCGCGAAGCCGGCGCTGCCGAGATCCACATTCGCATCTCTTCACCACCGATCACCTGGCCATGCTTCTACGGCATCGACTTCGCAACTCGCGCCGAACTGATCGCCACCGGTATCGGAGTCGACGATGTTCGAAAGTCCATTGGCGCAGACTCGCTCGGTTACCTGAGTAAAGACGGCATGGTCGCTGCGACCGATCAAAAAGAGTCTGAGCTGTGCACCGCCTGTTTCACGGGCAAATACCCGATCGAGCTACCAGCCGAAGACCGGCTCGGCAAGAATTTGCTTGAGCGCGAGAACGAACAGGCAAAGGCGTGAGCGAAAACTCATACGCCGCAGCCGGAGTAGACACCGAGGCTGGCGACCTAGCCGTTGAGCTGATGAAGCGCTCGGTTTCAGCCACTCACAACGGACTCGTGGTTGGCGGAATCGGCGGATTCGCCGGCATGATGGACGTCAGCTTCTTGAAGGGCTACGAACGCCCGCTACTTGCCACCTCGACCGACGGAGTTGGCACCAAGGTTGCCATCGCTCAGGCGATCGACAAGCACGACACCATCGGCCAAGACCTAGTCGGCATGGTTGTTGACGACATCGTCGTGGTGGGCGCTAAGAGCCTGTTCATGACCGACTACATCGCCTGCGGGCGGGTTGTGCCCGAGCGCATCGCCGACATCGTGCGCGGCATCGCGGACGCCTGCAAAGAGGTTGGCGTTGCCCTTCTCGGTGGCGAGACGGCCGAACACCCAGGACTTCTCGGCCCAGACGAATACGACGTTGCCGGCGCTGCCACCGGCGTGGTCGAGGCGAGCAAGCTTCTCGGCGCCCACAAGGTTCAGGTTGGCGATGTCGTCATCGGAATGGCCTCCAGCGGCCTGCACTCGAACGGCTACTCGCTAGTCCGCAAGATCATCAGCGATTCAAAGCTTGACTACACCAAGTCGGTCTCAGAGTTTGGCTCAAGAAGCCTCGGCGAGGTGTTGCTAGAACCAACGCGCCTCTACACGGGTGTGCTCAACGAACTGCTTGAAGGCCCTCTAGGTTCTTCTGTGCACTCGATGAGCCACATCACCGGTGGCGGCATCGCCGCTAATCTCGCTCGCGTGCTGCCTCAAGGCGTTGCTCTCGAGGTTGAGCGTTCCACCTGGACCCCAAACGACGTATTCACGGTGCTTGCTGGTTGGGGCGGGTTCTCGCTCGAATCGGTCGAGGGCACTTGGAACCTCGGCCTCGGCCAGGCGCTCGTGGTTGCAGCCGACAAGGCTGATGAAATAGCGGCCGCAATTGGTGGCTGGAAGCTCGGTGTGGTGGCCCAGCAGCCTGAGAACCTAGATGGTTGGGTTCAGGGTGCCAAAGGCACTGACGGTGGCGCTGTGCGCCTCACCGGCTCTTACGGAAGCTAGTTTTCTTCGTCTGACTCTGACTCTGACTCTGGGTCTACGTCGTCTTCGGCCTCGCCTGCGGCAGCGCTACCCTCCTCGACATTCTCTTCGGTGTCAAGCTCGTCTTCGTAGAGGTCGGCCCACTTGTCTTCGTAGTCTGGCTCTCCGGTGTTGGCCGGGGCCACCGCCAACTCTTTTTCGAGTGCGGAAAGATCGGTGTTTGGGCTGAAGTACTTCAGCTCGCGTGCGACTTTAGTGTTCTTAGCTTTTTGACGACCACGCCCCATGGCGAGCCCCCTTAACAGGTTGGGGTGATGAGAAATCCTGCGGTTATTTTAGCAGTCAGGAGATGAGCAACCCGCACGCAACAGAAACTGTGCAAGGAATAACCAGGTTGAGCGCCAGATTTACTGCGGCTCGCGGCTTAGATTTGACCCAGAGCCCCGAAGTTTGGGCGATCAGGGTCGAGAAGGTTGACAACCCGCCTGCCAAACCGGCGACCAGCATCACGCTGAGGGTTCCTTGAAGAGCGATGGTGGCAACAACCGCGGCAATCGAGTTGCCGAGCAGGATTCCCCAGGGCAGCAAGCCGTCCCACTTTGCGAGCAGGTAGCGAGCGGCTGCTCCGAAACCACCTAGGACGCAGACCCAAGCGAGATTATTCATCGCCAGATCACCGCCAACTTCATTCCGGCCCAGTGGGCGACGAAGCCGAGGGCAAACATGACCGCGATCGGCACCAAGGTTGCCAGCGGGTCGGTTGCGAGGTGTTCGTTTAGGAACAGCGAAAGCCCAGAGAGAGTCGTGAAACCACCGGCAACTCCGGTGCCAACTAGTGGGTGAACCCAGCTCGGCCAGGTTTTGCCGTTTACGACTCCGAGCAAAAGCGTGCCGAGCAGATTGACTAGAAAGAGCAACTGCAGTGGTTCGATTTGCAAACCGAAAGAAAAGCGAAGACCACTGCCTAGTGCTCCACCTAGGAACACCAGCGCAGTGGTCGGCAACTCTTTAGGCATCTAATCTTTGTCGGCGTCGGACTTGATGTGGAACACCGAGTTCTTGGCCTTGGCCGCCTCCGGGTGGCGACGCAACTTCGGGCGAACCGACTCGCCTCGGCGAACGTCGCCGGGCATCGACTTGCGGTCGAATGGGTTGAAGCGTTCTGCCGACTCAAGCCTCCAAGGCACGAGCGTGACCATGACGCCGCGAATGTAGAGCAGACGCTTGCGCAGGCGGTTCGCGCGGTGGTTGTGGAAGATGTGCTCCCACCAGTGGCCAACGATCAGCTTCGGCAGGTAGACGGCGATGCGCTCGCTGCCGTAACGGGCTCGGTGGTCTTCAAGGTACTCGGTCAGCGGAGCCGTGAAGTCGCGGTAAGGGGAGTCGATGATCTTTAGCGGAACCTTGATCCCGAACTTCTTCCACTCCTTTTCGAAGGCTGTTGCACGATCCGGGTCGACGGCGATGTGAACCACGTCGATGCGGTTGTGCTTGCTCGAGAGCGCGTAGTCGAGGGCCTTGAGCTGCGGCTTGTTGAGCTTGTCCATCAAGACCACCGCGTAGTCGCCCTTCGAGCCAAACTCGGTGTGCTCATCGATCGCGATCTCGGCTTCGATCGTCTTGTAGTAGCGTCCGGTGTTGTACATCACCCAGTAGAGGGTCGGCATGATGATGAAAACCAACCACGCGCCGTGAGTGAATTTGGTCAGGGTCACGATAACGAGAACCGAAGCGGTCATCGTCGCGCCTACGCCGTTAATTAGGCGTCCACTGAGGGCGTCTTTGGCAGAGATCGAGCCGTCGGCCTTGCCGCGCTTCCAGTGGCGCAACATACCGATTTGGCCAACCGTGAACGAGGTGAAAACACCGAGGACGTAGAGCTGGATTAGCGAAGAGACATCTGCCTTGAAGACCAGTAGCAGAACTACCGCGGCGAGCGTCAACGAGAGCATTCCGTTTGAGAAGACCAAGCGGTCGCCTCGAGTCAGAAGGGCCTTAGGTGCGTACTTGTCTTTGGCGAGCACCGAGCTCAGTAGTGGGAACCCGTTGAAGGCGGTGTTTGCTGCCAAGAGCAAAATCGCGGCCGCGGTTGACTGCAACATGTAGAACATGAAGCTGCCCTGACCGAAAATTGCCACACCAAGTTGGGCGAGAACCGATTGCTGAGGGTCGGTGAGGCTATGGCCAATCTGCTCCATCGGGTTTTCGAGGTATTGGATCTTGCTGTGCAGCCCAAAGAAGATGATGCCCGAGAACATCACGATTGCCGAGAGGCCCATCCAGGCCATGGTCTTCTGAGCGTTCTTGACCTTTGGCTCGCGGAACGCCGGGACACCGTTGGCGATTGCCTCGACACCGGTTAGCGCGGCCGAACCGGACGCGAATGCGCGGAGAATCAGGAGCACCACCAAGATGCCTGTTGATGTGAACGTTCGGGCGTAGTCCTCGTTCAGTTGGTACTGAGCCGAAGGCGCGGTCATGTCGGCGCCCATGGCTAACTTCACAAAACCTGTGGCTATCATGGTCAGGACGCTAAAGATGAATAGGTAGGTAGGCACCGCAAAAGCGCCGCCAGATTCGCGAACTCCGCGCAGATTGATTGCGCAGAGCAAGACCACAAAGCCGATGGCAATTTCGATTCGGAACGGAGCGATCTCGGGGAATGCCGAAATCAGGTTGTCTGTGCCCGCAGCAATCGATACGGCAACTGTCATCACGTAGTCGAGCAAAAGGGCCGAGGCGACGATCAGCGCAGAGCGCTCACCGATATTCTTCTTAGCCACCTCGTAGTCGCCACCACCCGAAGGGTAGGCGGCAATAACCTTACGGTAGCTGAGGATGATGATGGTCAGCAAGAGGACGACGACAGCGGCGATGCCCGGAGCAAACGAAAGGAACGAAACCCCACCCAGTGTGAGAATCATCAAAAGCTCTTGCGGGCCATAAGCGACCGACGACAACGGGTCGCTCGAGAAGATCGGAAGCGCGATTACTTTGGGCAGTAGTTCGCCTTCAAGTTTTTGGGTGGAGAGGCGCTTGCCGAGCAGAAGCCTTTTTGGTTTTAAAGAATTATTCACAAAGAGAGACTTTACTCCTAAAAGGTAGGCTCTTCTCGTGATTGAGAACCCTTACGCCAAAGAAGCCGAGGCCCTCTGGGCCAACGAATATCGCGCTTCGGTTAAGCGTTTCGGGTTACTGACCGATTCGCAACAGTCGGAGGCAGCAAATCAAGGCGAGATAATTCGCGATGAGCTAGCGCCGCTGTTTCTCTCAGGGTTACCCGTAGACGCCGACCGGGTCCAGGCTCTGGTCAAAGCGCACCACGACTGGGTGTGCCTGTTCTGGAGCCCGACCCGCGAGCAATACATCGCGCTCGGCGAAATGTATTCAGCCGACCCGCGCTTCACCGAGTTTTATGAAGTTAAGGCAAAAGGCCTCACCGAGTTCATCGGTGAAGCCATTCGCGTTTGGTCAGAAGCGAACCTCTAGGCCTTCTTAGCCTTCTTTTTGCGCTCGGCAGCTGAACCGAGACCCAGGGTCGAGATTGCACCTAGTGCCAAGAATCCAGCAGCAGCCCAAGCCGAACCGCTGACACCGGAGGTGAAGCCGTTTGCGGCAGCGGTTTGAACATCCTTGCCGCACATTTCGAGTGCAGGAATCACGCCACCGGCACTGTCAACCACGGCGTCCGGAAGTTCGAACGTGCAATTTGGTGGAACGGTGGTGTTCTTCAAGTTGTCGGTAACGCTCGAGGTGGTGATGCTGAACAACAGGGTTCCCAACACGGCGATGCCTAGAGCCGAACCAATCTGACGAACGGTGCTCTGCGAGCCAGAGCCCTGCCCGGCTTTCTCCATCGGAACATCGACCATGATCACACCGGTTAGCTGTGCGGTTGCCATACCAATACCCAGTCCGTAGACAAATAGGAACGGGGCAAAGGAGCCCCAGGTTGCGGTTGGCGTGGCCACGAGTGCGATGCCAGCAACAGCCAGGGTTTCAAGAATCGCACCGGCTCGAACCGCGGTAACCGGCGAAATTTTTCCGCTGAGGCCACCAGAGATACCCGAAGCTACGAACGCACCACCGGCGAGCCACAAAAGCACCAAGCCTGAGTCGATTGGGCTAAGTCCCTGGACGTTTTGTAGCCAAAGAGGAATAGCGAACAGGATTCCAAACTCACCCATCGAGATGATCAGGGCGGCGATCGAACCGTTACGGAACGAACGAATTCGGAACAGGTCTAGGTCTAGCAGAACGTTTTTGTGTGCCCGATCGCGCGCACGCTCCCAGAGGACGAAGGCCGTGAATGAGAGAGCCGAAATCGCAAGCGAAATGGGAATGATCGAGATGCCTTCGGTCGCCCACTTGAAGTCGCCAATTGCGAACTGGTTCTGGTTTACAAGCCACCAGCCGTAGACGCGTCCTTCAATCAGACCGAACACCAAGGTGAGGAACATGACCACAGAGATACCCGCACCGACGACGTCGATGCCACCCTCGCGGTGATCCTGCTTAGATTCGGCTACCCAGTAGGCGAGACCGGCAACAACCAGGAGACCCAACGGAAGGTTGATGTTGAAAGCCCAGCGCCAACCCTCGTCGCCGAAGCTAGTTGCTAGCCAGCCACCCAATACCGGGCCAACGGCAACCATGCCACCGATGGTTGCACCCCAAACGGCAAACGCGATTCCACGCTCTTTGCCTTGGAAGTTAGCGTTCACGAGCGAGAGGGTTGTTGGTAGCACCATCGAACCACCGATTCCCTGAAGAATGCGGGCGAGGATCATGCCGTTTGCATCGACCGAAAAACCAGCCCAAACGGAGGCAGCAACGAAGATCAAAATACCGATGATGAGTAAGCGCCTGCGACCGATGCGGTCGGCGACCGAACCCCAGACCAATAGGAGAGAAGCGAAGATGAGAACGTAGCTCTCCTGAACCCACTGAATCTGGGTCGAAGTGAGCTTCAATGTCTCGATGACCTTGGGGAAGATTGTGTTGACGATTGTGCCGTCGATGATGACGAGCGAAATAGCCATCGAAATGAAGACGAGGCCGATCCAGCGATTACGAGTTTTAGTCATTTTTCTCTTTCGATATCGGTTGCTCTAAATAGTTTCTTACAAGAAAGCAAAAAGTCCCGAACGCGATATTCGGGACTTTTCGTGGCTCCGCGCGGCATCGATCCGCGGACCTAACGATTTTCAGTCGTTCGCTCTACCAACTGAGCTACAGAGCCATCGACAACTTTCGTTGCCTTGCGATCCTGACGGGACTTGAACCCGCGACCTCCGCCGTGACAGGGCGGCGCGCTAACCAACTGCGCTACAGGACCTTGTTGCTATAAAACCATCACCTTGGTGACCCCAACGGGATTCGAACCCGTGCTGCCGCCGTGAAAGGGCGGTGTCCTAGGCCACTAAACGATGGGGCCTACAAAGAGTTACTTCATAGCACCAAGAGCCAAGATTACTTGCTTACTGGGTGTTTTAGCAACCTCAGGGTTAACTAGAAGCATGAGCCCGAGACTGCGACTGCGCGTTTCCGCGATTTTCGCGGTCTTTGCGCTGCTCACAACCGGTCTGGTAAGCGTGCAATCTTGGGCGGCCCCCAATAACTACCCGACTCAGGGCGAGGTCGATGCGGCCAAGCACAACGTGACAAAAAAGAAAAAGCTAATCGCAAGATTCGACAAAATTATCGCAGCGCTCGCGGTAGACGAGGCTGCTCTATCGATGGTCGCCCAGCAAAAGGGTGAGGTCTACAACCAAGCTCAGGTTCAGGTAGATCAGGTCGCGGCCAAGGTAAGGATTCTTCAGGGTCAAGCCGATTCGGCGAACGCTCAAGCCGATTCGGCCAAAAAGCAGCTCGGCAGAATCGCCGCCCAAATGTATCGAGCAGGCGCCTCGGGCACCTCGTTGAATCTGTTTTTGAACTCCGGCAAGGCCGATGACCTGCTCTACCAGCTCGGGGCTCAAGAGCGCGTGGCTCAGAGCAGCGAAACCATCTACCAGCGATCGGTTCAAACTCAGAAATTCGCCGAGGCTCTCAACTCGCAACTCAAGGTGGCTAAGGCAGACCTCGCCGCCAAGGCTGCCAGGGCAAGGCGCGCTTACGACACAGCCCAGCGTGCCGCCGACGTGCTGACCGCCAAAGTAAACCAGAACAAAGCCCTAATGAGAACCTTTGCGGTTCAACTCGCCTCGTTGCAAAAGACCTCGGTTGAGCTCGCCAGACTTCGAGCCGATGGACTTGCTCGTGATGCTGCCGATAACCAGGGTTCGGCCGACATGACGGCCCCAGAGCTTTACTCGGTTGGTGACCCAGACACCGCGAAGGTTGAAACTGCGATTGCCTTTGCGAAGAAGCAACTTGGCGAAATCTACGTTCTGGGCGGAATGGGTCCGAACGTTTGGGACTGCTCGGGTATCACCAAGGGCGCGTATGCAGCAGCAGGAATCTATATCGGCACACACTCGGCGACCAACCAGTTCCGCGAAATGGCTCGCCAGCAGAAACTGATCCCGCTAAAGGATATCCAGCGCGGAGACCTGATGTGGTACTCGAGCGAGAGCGCGTTTGATGGCGACAAGGCTCACGTTGTGATCTACCTGGGCAATGATCTGATGCTCGAAGCCCCGCACCCGGGTGCAGTCGTGCGCATTGTTTCGGTTCGCCACGGATGGCATCTTTTTAGATACGCCGGAAGGCCAACCGCATAGAGCTACAGCTCGCTGAGACTTTAGTGACTTTGAGTTTTTAGTCGCTCAATAGATTCGACGATTAGACGTTCGGCAACCTCGCGGCCCTTCCAGTCACCAACCTTGACCCACTTGCCAGGCTCTAGGTCTTTGTAGTGCTCGAAGAAGTGACGGATCTCGTTCTTGATCTGGGCTGGTACGTCCTCGATGTCCTGGATGTGCTCCCAGCGAGGGTCTTTGGTCAGAACGCAGATGAGCTTCTCATCGATGCCGCCGTCGTCTTCCATTTCTAGGACGCCGACAGTGCGAACGTTCACGACTACACCCGGGAAGACCGGGTATTCGAGCAGAACTAGCGCGTCTAGCGGGTCGCCATCGCCACCGAGGGTGTTGTCGAAGTAGCCGTAGTCGACCGGGTAGACGAATGGGGTGAACAGCACGCGGTCAAGGTGAACACGACCGGTTGCGTGGTCGACTTCAAATTTGTTGCGGCTTCCGCGGGGAATCTCGATAACGACGTCGTGCGACACTGTTTCTCCTCAATAGGCTTACTTGTAACAAGATTACCCAAGGATTTCGATGCGACCTAGACTCACGCCGGCAGTTGCGCAGGTTCGCTCCGCCGTGCGCGATGCGCTCGCCGAGGCCTCGAAAGACGACTTGGTGCTGGTTGCCGTCTCTGGCGGGCCAGACTCACTGGCGCTCGCCGCCGGTTTGGCCTTTGAAGGTCCACGCTTAGAGCTCAAAATCGGTGCCGTGATTGTCGATCACCAGCTTCAAGCAGTCTCGACTGAGGTGGCCCGAAACACCGCCGAAAAGCTTGCCGCACTCGGTTTCGAAACCGTGATCGTGCGGCAGGTGACCGTGCAGGGCACGAGCGAGGCGGCTGCCCGCGAGGCCAGGTATCAGGCGCTTGACGACGTTGCCAATGAACTCGGTGCCAAATACGTTCTACTCGGCCACACCCTCAACGATCAGGCCGAAACGGTGCTACTCGGGCTCACTCAGGGCTCGGGCGCGCGCAGCCTAAGCGGCATGGCGAAGTCGAACGGTCGGTATCTTCGACCCTTGCTCGGGCTAACCCGGGCTATCACCCTCGAAGCTAGCGTCGACCTCGACCCGTGGCACGACCCGCACAACAAGAGCGAAAAGTTCACCAGGGTTCGAGTTCGTGAAAACGTCTTGCCCGTTTTAGAAGCAGAACTCGGGCCGGGGGTAGCCGAGGCTCTGAACCGGACTGCCGAGCAGCTGCGCGAAGACGCCGACTACCTTGAAGAGCTGGCGCTCGCCGAATACCACTCGATGGCGACGCTTGGTTCTACCTCGATGACTCTTCCGGTGGCCTCACTCGCGGCTCTCCCAAACGCACTGCGCTTTAGGGTAATTAAGCACGCTCTCGAGGTGTTCGGTTCGCGACCTCAGCGCGTCCACGTCCTCGCCGTCAACGAGCTAATCGATGATTGGCACGGGCAGAAGGAGCTGACTCTGCCAGGGGTTAGAGTAGTACGCAAGGGCGAAGCGCTCGAACTAAAAACCACCAAAACTCTCAAGCCAGGAGCCTGCTAAGTGGACCTCGACAAGGTTGCCGGTGAAATCACCGAGGTGCTAGTCACCGCCGAACAAATTGATCAGCGCGTCGCCGAATTGGCCGCCGAAATCGACACCAAATATGCAGGCAAAGACCTGCTCTTGGTTGGCGTGCTCAAGGGTGCCGTGATGTTCATGGCCGACCTTTCGCGCGCAATCCAGATTCCTGTGCAAATGGACTGGATGGCTGTTTCGTCATACGGCTCGGGCACCCAGTCGTCTGGCGTGGTTCGAATCCTTAAAGACTTGGACGCCGACATCCTCGGTCGTCACATTCTGATCGTCGAAGACATCATCGATTCGGGTCTCACGCTGTCTTGGCTAATCGCAAACCTCAAGGCTCGCGGGGCTGCCTCGGTAGAAATCGTCGCCTTGCTTCGCAAGCCCGACGCGGCAAAGGTCTATGTTGAGGTGGCGCAGGTCGGCTTCGATATCCCGAACGAATTCGTGGTTGGTTACGGGCTGGACTACGCCGAGCGTTATCGCACCCTTCGCGGGGTCGCGATCCTCTCGCCGGCCGTCTACTCCTAGGGCGAACAAACCTTTTTAGTGTCACTACGGGCGGGTAGTCTTAAAACAATATGAATCTAAAACGCATACTTCGCGGTCCAGCTGTCTGGATCTTGGCGGCCCTGGTCGCAATGTTCATTGGCTTTTCGCTAACCGGCGCACCCAGCTACCAAAAGGTAGACACCTCCTACGGTCTGAGCCTGCTCGAGTCGGGCAAGGTTGCCTCGGCAGTGGTTTACGACGGCGACCAACGAGTCGACCTAAAACTGGTTTCGGCCGACGATAAATACAAGACCAAAGACGTGCAGTTCTTCTTCTCGTTCTCACGCGGCGTGGCTGTCACCGACGCAATCGCACAGGCCAAGCTCACCAAAGGCTTCGACGACGCAAACCCGAGTTCACCCTGGTACATCTCGCTACTAGGCAGCATCGCGCCATTCATTTTCATCGGTTTCATCTTCTGGTTCTTGACCAGCCGCGCCAGCTCGGGCGGCGGTGGAGTGATGAACTTTGGTAAGTCACGAGCCAAGCTGGTCAACAAAGAGACCAGCACCGTGACCTTCGCCGACGTCGCTGGCGTAGACGAAGCAATCGAAGAGCTCGAAGAGATCAAAGACTTCTTGAAGAGCCCAGAAAAGTTTCTCGCCGTTGGCGCCAAGATCCCTCGCGGTGTTTTGCTCTACGGCCCTCCGGGAACCGGTAAAACCCTGGTCGCTAAGGCCGTAGCCGGTGAAGCCGGCGTTCCGTTCTTCAGCATCTCGGGTTCAGACTTCGTTGAAATGTTTGTCGGTGTTGGCGCCTCGCGTGTTCGCGACCTGTTCAACCAGGCCAAGGCGAGCGCTCCCGCGATCATCTTCGTTGACGAGATCGACGCAGTCGGTCGCCAGCGCGGCACCGGTATCGGTGGCGGCAACGACGAACGTGAGCAGACCTTGAACCAGCTCTTGGTTGAGATGGACGGCTTCGACACCCGCACCAACGTGATTCTGATTGCGGCCACCAACCGCCCAGACGTGCTCGACCCAGCCTTGCTTCGCCCTGGCCGCTTCGACCGCCAGATCGGCGTCAGCGCTCCAGACCTCAAGGGTCGCGAGCAGATTCTCACCGTGCACGCCAAGGGCAAGCCGATGGGCAAAGACGTCGACCTCACGGTTGTCGCGCGCCGCACACCTGGCTTCACCGGTGCCGACCTAGCCAACGTCTTGAACGAGGCAGCCCTGCTGACCGCTCGCCAAGACCAAAAAGAGATCCTTGCCTCGACAATCGACGAAGCGATCGACCGAGTCATCGGCGGGCCGCAGAAGAAGTCGCGTCTCATGCAAGACCAAGAACGCCTGAACACCGCTTACCACGAAGCAGGTCACGCACTTGTTGCCGCATCGCTCAACTACAGCGACCCGGTCACCAAGATCACGATTCTTCCTCGCGGTCGCGCACTCGGTTACACGATGGTCATGCCACTCGAAGACCGCTACTCGATAAGCCGCAACCAGCTACTCGACCAAATCGCCTGGGCGATGGGTGGCCGCGTTGCCGAAGAGATCGTGTTCCACGACCCAACCACCGGTGCCTCGAACGACTTCGAGAAGGCGACGACCATCGCCCGCCAGATGGTCACTCAATACGGCTTCTCGTCGAACCTCGGTTCGGTTTCATTTGCTAACGGTGCAGAGGTATTCATCGGCCGCGACATGGGCCACCGCTCCGAATACAGCGAATCGACCGCTCAGGTGATCGACGCCGAGATTCGTGCGATTCTCGACAGCGCTCAGGACGAGGCATACAAGGCTCTGAACCTAAACCGCAAGGTGCTCGACACCCTGGCCAAGGAGCTCCTCGAAAAGGAGACCCTGAACCACGAGGAGATCGCGAAGATCTTCAAGACGGTGAAGAAGTTGCCGAAGCGCACCCAGTGGCTCAGCAAGAAGACCCGCCCCGTCAAGGCTGGCCCGATCGCGGTTCCTAAGAAAAAGACCAAGTAGTTTGTTTGATCGCGCGAGGGTCGAAGCCGCTGTCGTTGAAATAATCAACGCCATCGGCGAAGACCCTAACCGCGCCGAGTTAAAGGCAACCCCGCAAAAAGTTGCCGAGGCCTACTCCGAGTTCTTCAAAGGCATTGGTCAAGACCCGCTAACGGTTCTTCAAGAAACCATGCCTGCCGAACACAACGAAGTCGTGATTCTCAAAGACATCGACTTCGTTTCGATCTGCGAGCACCACCTGCTCCCTTTCACCGGAGTCGCTCACATCGCCTACCTGCCAGGGGAGCGAGTAGTTGGCCTCGGCCGCCTTCCGAAGGTGGTCGAGATCATTGGCGCTAGGCCGCAACTTCAAGAAAACCTGACCGCTCAGATTGCCGACGCAATCGAAACCGGTCTCGACGCCAAAGGCGTCGTAGTGGTAATCGAAGCCAGACACCACTGCGTGGTCTCGCGCGGAGCCAGACAACCCGAAGCAAACACCGTGACTATGGCCGCCCGAGGCGTCTACTCGACCCCTGTGGCCAGAGCCGAAGTAATGGGTCTGATCTCGAAATGAGCTTCCACCGGCCACTAATCATGGGTGTGCTCAATGTCACCCCAGACTCTTTTAGCGACGGTGGCCAACACGACACCCTAGAAACAGCACTCGATCACGCTCGCGTCCTTGCCATTGGCGGGGCAGACATCATCGACGTCGGTGGTGAGTCGACCAGGCCCGGCGCCGAGCGAGTTCCGATTCAAGAAGAAATCGCCAGGGTAGTCCCGATCATTCGAGCCATAAAGGCCGAACTCGGCGTTCTGGTCAGCATCGACACCATGAACGCGCTAACCGCAAGGGCGGCGGTCGAGGCCGGCGCCGACATCATCAACGATGTCTCGGGCGGGCTGGCCGACAGCGAAATTTTCAGGGTTGCCGCCGAAAGCGGAGCGACCATCGTGATTTCTCACTGGCGTGGGCACGACAGAGGGGCCGCCAGCCAGCACGAATACGAGGACATCGCCAAAGACGTCTCGGCCGAGTTGCAACTTCAGGTCGACAAAGCGATTTCGGCTGGCATTCATCGCGACAAGATCGTGATTGACCCGGGTCTCGGCTTTGCCAAAGACCTGAAGCAGAACTGGGAGCTTGTCGCCCGCCTAGACGAACTCGAAAGCCTCGGTCTGCCAATCTTGGTCGGCGCGAGCCGAAAGCGTTTCATCGCCGGCGCGATAGCTCCAGAAGCGCCGTCCGAAGCCGACAACGGCAGGCGCGACCTCGCCACCGCGGTGCTCACGGCTCTGCTCATGCAGCGCAAACTCTGGGGCGTTCGGGTTCACAACGTGGTTGCCACCGAAGACGCGATTAGCATTGTCTCGGCGCTACACCAAGCGAAAGAGGCGTGATCATGGCCCAGAAGATCTCGATCAAGGGGTTGAGGGTTTTCGCGCACCACGGAGTTTTTGATTTCGAGCGCCAAAACGGCCAAGACTTTTACATCGACGCAACCGTCTGGGTCGGTTCGCCCAAGGCAACTCTCACAGACAACCTCGGCGACACCGTTCACTACGGCGACCTAGCCAAGGCGATTGTCGAAAACGTCAAGAACAATCCAGTCGACCTTCTCGAAACCCTGGCCCAGCGCCTGCTCGACCTGATCATGAACTACGGCGGCGGTTCGCTCAGCGGCATGATCACCAAGGCCAAAGTCACCGTCCACAAGCCGAACGCGCCGATTCCTTACGACTTCGAAGACGTCTCGGTGACGGTCAAAGCCAAGCGAGAAAACTAGACCAATGCGTGCGATTCTTGCGCTCGGCGGCAACCTCGGTGACCCGCGCGAGCAGATCACCGAAGCCATCGAAGCGCTAGGCAAAACCCCGGGCATAGCAGTCACCGCAACCTCGCCCCTGGTCGAATCCTTCGCCGTTACCGAATCTGGAATCGACGAAACCGCCCCTCGTTACCTAAACGGTGTCATCGAGATCGAAACCGAGCTCACGCCTGAGCAACTTCTAGAAGCGACCCGAGGAATCGAGGCGGCTGCCGGGCGAACCCGCGACGTGCGCTGGGGCCCTAGAACTCTGGACATCGACATCATCACCTTCGGTGACCATCACCAGCGAACCGCAACACTCACGATTCCCCACCCAAGAGCTCACGAGCGTTCATTCGTCTTGACCCCTTGGTCGCTGATGCAACCAGATGCCGTGATTCCCGGCCGTGGCCGAGTAGTCGAACTGGCAGCCTCATACCTCGGCGAAGTTTGGGAGGCGTGATGAAGCCAACCAAGATTTGGTCACTCGCCACATGCCTGATCGCCGCCGCCGTTTTCGCGTTTGTCCTAGCCCACGCCTTCGTGACTCGCGGCTTCGCCGTCCCCGTTTCACCAATAAACCTGCCGATAACGCTGTTCTCGGTCGGAATCGCTCTCGGGTTTTTGGCGATCCCAATGGCCCGCTACCGCAAGGCGCTCAAAGAGGCGACCAAAAACGTTAAACGAGTTCCGCCGCTTTACGCGTTCAGGGTGGTTGTGCTCGCTAAGGCGACCTCGATTGCGGGCTCGCTGTTCTTGGGTTGGCACATCGGCATTCTGCTGGTGCAACTGACGTTACCGACCATCACTCCCGCAATAGGTTTTTCAATCCTGGGAGCCGCTGCTGCCCTGGTCACGACGGTAATCGCTGTCGTGGTCGAGTACCTGTTCAGGATTCCACCCGACCTGAATGACACCATCGAAGGCACCCCAGCGTGAGTGCCAACGGCCGACTGAGCGTAGGCATCATTGGCGCTGGCCCGGTCGGGGTGATCCTCGGCCTCGCCCTAGCCGGCGCCGGTCACGCGATTGTCGGAATCACCGCGGTCAGCCAAGAGAACCGTGAACGCGCCGAGGCGATGCTTCCAGAGGTGCCACTGATGGACGTAGCCGAGATCCTGCAAACCGCCGACTTGATCCTTCTGGCAATACCCGACGCCGAGCTGTTGCCAACGGTGAACGGCTTCGCCGAAGCGGGCCTCTGGCACGCGGGCCAAATAGTCGCCCACACCTCGCCCGAATACGGCTACTCGGTTCTATCGCCAGCCACAGCCCAGGGCGCAATCCCACTGGCAATCCACCCCGCCATGCGCTTCACCGGCACCAGCGTCGACCTAATCAAGCTGCCAGACGCCTACTTCGCGGTCAGCGCCCCGAAGATCGCCCTGCCGATTGCCCAGGCATTGGTTATCGAAATGGGCGGTGAACCCGTGATCGTCGAAGAAGAAGCCCGCGCCAAATATGCCGAAGCCTATTCGGTGGCCTCTAGCTTCTCGGCGATGGTGGTCAACCAGGCAATCGGGCTTCTCGAAGAGGCCGGCGTTGAAAACCCGCGCGCTCTGCTTGCGCCAGTGGTGAGAACCGCCGTCGAACAAGCGCTCGCCGAGGGCCACCAACCTCTCGACCCAGAGGCGCTATGAGGCTGATTCACACCGCCGCCGAAATCGAAGCATTCGTTCAAGAAACCAAGGCCGCCAGCAAAACTATCGCGTTCGTGCCAACCATGGGCGCCCTGCACGAAGGCCACCTGACCCTGGTCGACCTCGCTCGGCAAAAGACCGACGTCGTCGTGGTCAGCGTCTTCGTAAACCCGAAGCAGTTCGGCGCCAATGAGGACTTCGACAAATACCCGAGAACCCTAAACGAGGACGCCAAACTTCTCGAGACCAAGAATGTGGACGTCTTGTTCGCACCGAGCGTCGAAGAAATCTACCCACCCGAGGGCGTTCGCGAGCAACGTGCTGGCGTAGTCGGCTCAACCTTCGAAGGCGCGAGCCGCCCTGGCCACTTCGACGGCGTGCTCACGGTTGTCGGCCGCCTGTTTGACCTGGCGCAACCGGACGCCGCCGTTTTCGGCGCCAAAGACGCCCAACAACTGTTCATGATCAAAAAGCTCGCCGGAGCGCTCTACAAAGACACCGAAATCGTAACCGCGCCAACCCATCGCGAACCGAGCGGGCTGGCCATGAGCAGCCGCAACCGCTACCTCACCGAATCACAAAAAACCTCGGCCACCGCGCTCTACAAAGCACTCAAAACCCTGCGCCAACCGCTCAGCCTCACAATCGAAGCCGCGCGCACCCTCATCGACTCGACCCCCGAGACTAAACTTGACTACATAGCGGTTGTTGACCCAGAAATCTTCAGACCGGTCAACGATGACTTTCGCGGCAAGGCTCTGGCCATTGTTGCGGCAAAGGTCGGCGACACCCGCTTGATCGACAACCTAGAAATTGAACTAACGGAGCCGAACCGATGAGCGAAGAACTCGAGTACGAAGACCTGCCTGAGCAGATCGCTATTCGTCTCGAAAAGCGCGAGCGTCTGAACAAATTGAACGACGCCTACCCGGTTGCCCTCCCAATAACTCACACCATCGACGCCGTTCGTGCCGCTCACCCAGACCTCGAGGCCGACGTCTCGACCGGCGAAATAGTTGGCATTGCCGGCCGCGTGATGTTCCAGCGCAACACCGGCAAGCTTTGCTTCGCAACCCTTCAGGCCGGCTCTGGAGAGCGCATCCAGGCCATGCTCAGCCTCGACAAGGTCGGCGAAGAACAACTCGAACTTTTCAAAGAACTAGTCGACCTAGGCGATCACCTATTCGTCGACGGTGAGGTAATCACGTCGAAGCGAGGAGAGCTCAGCATCCTGGTGAACAGCTGGAAGATGGCCGCCAAGACCATTCGCCCGCTACCGAACCTGCACAACGAACTCGGCGAAGAGTTTCGCGTTCGCCACCGCTACCTCGACTTAATCGTTCGCGATCGCGCCCGCGAGGTCGTCAAGATCCGCGCCCAGGTCATGGCCAGCATGCGCAAGACCTTCACCGAAGACCGATTCCTCGAAATCGAAACTCCGATGCTTCAGACCATCCACGGTGGTGCCAGCGCGCGTCCGTTCAAGACCCACTCGAACGCCTTCGACACCGAGCTCTACCTGCGCATCGCCCCCGAGCTATTCCTCAAGCGCGCTGTTGTCGGCGGCATCGACCGGGTCTATGAAATCAACCGCAACTTCAGAAACGAAGGCGCCGACCGCACCCACAGCCCAGAGTTCGCAATGCTCGAGGCCTACGAGGCCTACGGCGACTACAACTCGATCGCCGACCTCACCCAGAAGTTGATTCAGAACGCAGCCATGGACGTCTTCGGCACCCATCAGGTTGTTCTCGAAGACGGCACGATCAACGACCTCGGCGGCGAATGGCCAAGAATCTCGATGTTCGAAAGCCTCTCAAAGGCCTGCGGGCGAGAGATCACGCCAGAGACTCCGATCGCCGAGCTGAAGAAGCTCGCCAAGAGCGTCGACATCGACATCGAACACCCGCAGCACGGCAAGTATGTCGAAGAACTGTGGGAGCACTTCGTCAAGGGTGATTTGCTCACACCGACTTTCGTCATCGATTTCCCCGTGGACACGTCCCCGCTGGTTCGTAATCACCGGACCAAGGCCGGCGTAGTCGAAAAGTGGGACCTCTACATTCGCGGCTACGAGCAAGCAACCGGCTACTCGGAGCTCGTCGACCCAGTAATTCAACGCGAGCGCTTTGTCGAGCAGGTAACCCTGGCAGCAGCCGGCGACCCCGAGGCAATGAAGCTCGACGAAGACTTCCTAAAGGCACTCGAGTTCGGAATGCCACCTTCGGGCGGCATGGGCATGGGCATCGACCGCCTACTCATGAGCCTCACCGGCCTCGGCATTCGCGAAACAATCATGTTCCCGCTGGTCAAGTAATGAACGACGTCGTAGCAGCACTGCTCTCACTGGTCCCGCCGCTCCTGGTCGGCGGTATCTTCTGGCTCGTCATGCGAGCCATCGTCAAGGTTGACTCGAAAGAGCGCGACACCTATTCAAAGATCGAAGCCGAAGAGCGCGCGAAGCTGTCGAAGAAGTAAAAACTTAAAATAGACGTGTTAGCGTCTGATAAAGGACGTGGGTGGAAAAATGGGGAAAACAGTTGCCCGTTTGTCAATTTCATTCATTATTGCGCTGCTGTTATGCGTCATTCAACCAGTTCTAATTTCCTCTAAAGCGTCGGCAAGCCAAGCGAATAATTTGTTGTCTGGATTTTGGAACGTATATTTTGATGGTGAAGATTTGAGCATTTCTTGGAAGCTTGAAGAGTTTGCCAAAACAACATTGACCTTGGACGGATTAGTAATTCACGAGGGTGAAGGCACCGGCCATTTGTTCATGAATGACGTCGGCACGTTGGCAACGGGCTTTGATTTCACACTTACAGCGATTCAAGAACTTGACGCGGACACAGCCGAGATGATTGCAAGTCGAAATGGCATCAGCCAGGCTGAAGCGATCGAAACATTCACAAAAATGAGCGTAAGCCGTATTCCTTTCACCCTCAAATCTGGTCAGGTTTCACAGGACAGGGCGAACGCTGCAACGGGGCTGCCTTCGATCTCGATCCTTAGATATCAAACCTTCATCCCTTGGCAGTATGTAGATCAGACTTCTCCGCAGGCAAGAGTAGCCTGCACCCCAAATGTGTTTAAAAATTACGCCTTTAACGGTAATAACCGCAGTTTCGATGCCCTTTCGAGTAGCTTCAAAACCAGAATGGACACTTGGATTTATTGGGATCAAGGTGGCTCTCTGCTTTCCAATACTTCTGTTGGAGCTACCCAATTATTCGAGAAGGTTGGCAATTCATACGTTCTGCTTGAGACGCAAAGAGCGTCCGATAGCTCCATGGTGCTGTCGACCAGATATCAGTCCAATTCGTATGTTTCATTCAATTTGGTCCAGAACGTAATGAACCCCTTCTGTTCAACATTGGGGGGGCAGGGTATTGAGTTTGATCTTAATGTGCAGATTTGGCGCACTGGTAAATACGCCTTGCAAGGTTGGGCTATTCGTGTTCCAAGCCATGAGGCGTATCTAAAAGAATCGGACTCCGCAGATTGGCATCCAATTCTTAAGAGCGGATTTGATTCATTTGATTGCCTTGTCCCCGACTTTGTAAACATTGGGTTTTTAAACTGCAAAAACACCTACGATTTGTCGAGCCAAAAGCAATAGGAGACGCGTGTCAATTTTACGGAAACTACTCGTTCTGCAGCTAACAAGTTACGTTACCTTGCTCGTTGCTATGGCGTTGGGAACTGGTTCAACGCAGGATCAATCCATCCCAGATCGTCTCAGCGCTGTATTTAGTTCCCCAATCTTCTGGTGGGGCCTATATTTGCTCGTCTACATGAGCGTAACGAATCCTCTAGTTTTAGGTCTGCTTGTTTGGTTTGTCGTCGCAGTTTTAGTTCCTGAAAAGCCTGTAACCGCGGCTAGGGGCTCTAAAAATTGGTTTGCTAAATTTGGTAAGTCCCCCGCACTGCCTCTAGCTCTACAAGGAGTAGGTGTGCTCATTTCATGGATAATTGAGCCCCAAAAGAGATCTTTACCCGCCGCGGGCGTTGGTCTTTTGATACTCCTATTCATGTCTCTCAGCTACCTCACATTTCGACTTCTAGAACGAGTCAGCTTGGTCAGGAAGTCCAAATAGCTCCTAACGCTTAGGGCGAACAGCCCTTTATTAGGTCGGTGGTCGCAGTTACCATCGACTTATGTTCGAGAAATTCACCGATAAGGCCCGCCGTGTAGTCGTCCTCGCCCAAGAAGAGGCGAAGATGCTCAATCACAACTACATTGGCACCGAGCACATCCTCCTTGGCTTGATCCACGAGGGTGAAGGCGTTGCGGCCAAGGCTCTAGAAGCGCTCGGCATCAACCTCGACGCGGTGCGCGAGCAGGTTCAAGAAATCATCGGACAGGGGCAAACGCCTCCGACCGGCCACATTCCTTTCACCCCACGCGCCAAGAAGGTTCTCGAGCTTTCACTGCGCGAAGCACTTCAACTTGGCCACTCATACATTGGCACCGAACACCTTCTTCTCGGCCTAATTCGCGAGGGCGAAGGCGTTGCCGCTCAGGTTCTAACCAAGTTGGGAGCCGACTCAAACCGCGTTCGTCAGCAGGTTGTTGAGTTGCTTTCGGGCTTCCAGGGTAAAGAGACCGTCAACGTTGGTGGCGAGTCAAACGCGCCGCAAAAGGGCTCGACGATTCTCGACCAGTTTGGTCGCAACCTAACTCAGGCTGCAGCCGACGGAAAGCTCGACCCAGTAATCGGTCGCGAGCGTGAGATCGAGCGCGTCATGCAAATTCTCTCTCGCCGTTCGAAGAACAACCCGGTTCTGATTGGTGAGCCTGGTGTTGGCAAGACCGCAGTTGTCGAAGGGCTTGCTCAGGCAATCGTCCACGGCAATGTCCCAGAGACTTTGAAAGGCAAGCAGGTTTACACCCTCGACATGGGCGCCCTGATTGCCGGCTCGCGTTACCGCGGTGACTTTGAGGAACGCCTCAAGAAGGTCACCAAAGAGATTCGCCAGCGCGGCGACATCATCACGTTCATCGACGAGATTCACACACTGGTTGGTGCCGGTGCTGCCGAGGGCGCTATCGATGCCGCTTCGATCTTGAAGCCGCTGCTTGCTCGTGGCGAGCTTCAGACCATCGGTGCAACCACACTTGACGAATACCGAAAGCACTTCGAAAAAGACGCCGCTTTGGCTCGTCGATTCCAGTCGGTAAACGTCGCTGAGCCGACTCTGCCGATGGCAATCAACATCTTGAAGGGTCTTCGCGACCGTTACGAGGCGCACCACAAGGTGACCATCACCGATGGTGCCGTGGTTTCGGCCGTCACACTCTCAGACCGCTACATCACCGACCGCTTCTTGCCAGACAAGGCGATCGACCTAATCGATGAGGCCGGCGCCCGCATGCGGCTGTCGATACTTTCTTCGCCACCGGAGCTTCGTGAAATCGAAGAGAAGATCGTTGCCGCTCGCGTCGAAAAAGAGAAGGCAATCGAGGCTCAGGACTTCGAGGTCGCCGCTGGAAAGCGCGACGAAGAGAAGAAGCTTTCGGCTGAGCGCGTTCGTCTCGAGAAGCAGTTCAGAAGCGGCAACGTTGCGGCTCAGGGAGTTGTTGACGAAGGCCTAATCGCCGAAGTTCTCGCGCAGTCGACAGGTATTCCGGTGTTCAAGCTCACCGAAGAAGAGTCTTCGAAACTCATCTTCATGGAAGACGAGCTCCACAAGCGCGTAATCGGCCAAGAAGAGGCCATTCGCGCCATCTCGAAGTCTATTCGTCGCCAGCGCGCCGGGCTCAAAGACCCTAACCGCCCATCTGGTTCGTTCATCTTTGCCGGTCCGACCGGTGTTGGTAAGACCGAGCTCGCCAAGGCTTTGGCCGAGTTCCTATTCGACGACGAAGGCGCGCTGATCGCTCTCGACATGAGCGAGTACGGCGAAAAGCACACCGTTTCACGCTTATTCGGTGCCCCTCCGGGCTTCGTGGGCTTCGAAGAGGGTGGCCAGCTAACCGAGAAGGTCCGCCGCAAGCCTTTCAGCGTGGTGCTCTTCGACGAAATCGAGAAGGCTCACCCAGACATCTTCAACTCGCTACTTCAGATTCTCGAAGAGGGTCGCCTGACCGATGGCCAGGGTCGAGTCGTTGACTTCAAGAACACCGTGATCATCATGACCACCAACCTTGGAACCCGCGACATCTCGAAGGGTGCGATGGGCTTCTCGCTCGAAGACAACGCCGAGAACGACTACGACCGCATGCGTGGCAAGGTCAACGAGGAGCTAAAGAAGCACTTCAAGCCAGAGTTCTTGAACCGCGTCGACGAAACAATCGTGTTCCCTCAGCTATCTCAGCTCGAGTTGGTTCAGATCGTCGACTTGTTCATCGCAAAGCTTGGCAAGCGCCTCGAAGACCGCGCAATGACGATCACCTTGACGCAGGCTGCCAAGCAGCGACTGATCGAACTGGGTTACGACCCGGCCCTCGGTGCTCGCCCGCTACGACGTGCTGTTCAACGCGAAATCGAAGACAAGCTGTCTGAAAAGATCGTTCGCGGAGAGCTGGTTTCGGCATCGCACGTAGACGTTGACCTAGTTGGAGACGAATTCGTTTTCACCGACAAGGTTCGCGAAGCCGCTACCATTTAGAGGGTGACTTACCTAATACGCCCAGCCCGCGCCGACGATGTTCGTGCGATCGCGGCGTTGCGAGCACCGATGGAGGGCCAGGTTCTTCTTCACCATGATCTCGTGGGTCTATTTGAGCGAGTTCAAGAGTTTATGGTTGCGGTTGATGCTCAGGGCCACGTTGTCGGCGCAGGCGGTCTCCACGTCATGTGGGAAGACCTCGCCGAAATTCGTTCGCTGATAGTCGACCAAAGCACTCGAGGCCAGGGTGTTGGGCACATGCTGGTTGATGCGCTAATCGAAAAGGCAAAGGGCTTTGGTGTTCAGCGAATCTTCTGTCTAACTTTCGAGGTTTCGTTTTTCGAAAAGCACAACTTTGCAACAATCAGCGACGTTCCGGTCGACGAAGAAACATTTGCCGAGATGGTTCGATCTAACGATGACGGCGTCGCCGAGTTCCTAGATCTGGCTCGCGTGAAGCAGAACACCCTCGGCAACACGAGGATGCTTAAGGTTCTATAGCCTCGCGCCTCGCTAATCTTGAAGGCATGTCTCAACCTAGCCCTCTCGTGTTCCTAATTCGCCGCGTCTTCGTTCTCGGAATCCTTGCACTGATCATCTGGGGCTTGGTCGCGGCCGTTGGTGCCGTTGGTGCATTCTTTGGGGCAAAGCCAACCGCTTCGGACGGCGCTGGCCAAGAGTGCGGCCCGGGCACGGTTTCTGTCAACGCCATAATCGGTGACGGCGCGACCGAACAGCTTTCTTTTGCGTCCGGCGTCAAGCCGTCTCTCTGGTTCACGCTCACCAATGTCGGCAAGGTGCCTTGCAAGTTCAACGGTGGCCCGCGCGTCACCTTCTTCACTATCAAGAGCGGCAGTGAGCAGATTTGGACCTCACGCGAGTGTGACCGTGCTGGACTTGTCGACACCTGGGTTCCGCTGAAGGCTGGCGAGACACTTTCTTGGCCTGCGAGCGAGTGGTATCTGGTTCGCTCGTCGTCTTCTGGCTGTGGAGTCGGCCAAACCCCAGTGGTTCCGGGTGCGTATTCGTTGACCGCCGAAGTGAACGGCGTGATTTCTGGTAACTACGAGCAGTTCATAATCAACTAATGGCCAGCGACTCTAGCATTCCAGCACCAGACCCAAACGACACCCGCTCGATGCAAGAGCGCATGGACGCAGGGCATTGGTACAAGGCAGGTCCAGAGCAGTGGGAAAAGATTGCCCGCGCGAACAAGCTAGCCAACGAGCACAACAACCTGATGCCGGTTCAATCAGACGCCGCCGTCGCTCTCTACCCAGAACTTTTCGGAACCGTGGGCGCTGGTCTCTGGCTTCGCGAACCGATCAAGGTCGACTTTGGCAAAAACATTCACTGGGGCGATCACTGCTTCGCCAACTACGGGCTTATCGCGCTAGACGTTGCCGAGATTCGCATCGGCAACAATGTCATGCTCGGTAGCAACGTTCAGCTAATGACCCCGATTCACCCGCTCGACCCCGAACTTCGTCTCGAAGGCTGGGAGGCCGGAGCCCCGATCACAATTGGCAACAACGTCTGGGTTGGCTCGGGGGCAATCATCTTGCCGGGCGTCACCATCGGAGACAACGCTGTCATAGGTGCCGGGGCTGTTGTTACAAAAAACGTGCCGGCAAGAGCGGTTGCGGTTGGCAACCCGGCCAGGGTCGTAAAGACCGTTTAGCTACCAGTTCAGGGCTAGCGCGAGCGCTGCCTTGACCGTCTTGATCTCTGAATCGACCGAACGAACAAACCCAAGTCGGCTTGCCTCGTTTGCCCGAAGCTTTCCGTTGGTGACCTTGCGGAGGTCGCCGGTGAGCGAGATCTCGCCAAAGGCGCAAAGGTTGTGGGCGATTGGTTTGTCTTGTACGGCCGAGGCAATTGCCAGGGCAATTGCTAAGTCGGCTGCTGGTTCGGTTAGCCTGACCCCGCCGACGGTAGAAACGTAGACGTCCATTTCACCAACGCGAATGCCGGCACGACGCTCGAGCACAGCGAGCAGCATGGCGACTCGCGAAGCGTCGACGCCGTTGACCACACGTCTCGGCTGAGGGGTCGAAGACTTCACGACGAGAGCTTGAACCTCGGCGATAAGCGCTCTACGGCCTTCGATTGCGACGGTCACGCAGGTGCCAGAGACAGGGGAGTCTGGGCGGCTCAAGAAAAGCCCGCTTGGGTCGGCGACCTCGGCGATGCCTTCGCCGGTCATCTCGAAACAGCCCACCTCGTCGGTTGGGCCGTAACGGTTTTTGAGGCTGCGCACGAAGCGCAGAGCGGTTTGGCGATCGCCTTCGAAGTGGCAGACGACGTCGACTAGGTGTTCGAGCACGCGAGGGCCAGCGATTGAGCCGTCTTTGGTTACGTGACCAACCAGAATCACCGGCAGGTCGCGCTCCTTGGCCACGCGAATCAGGTTGCTGGCAACCTCACGAATCTGGGCTGGCATGCCCGCAGCGCCGTCTAGGTCGCCGTGAGCGATGGTCTGAACCGAGTCGACGACCAAAAGGTTGGGGTTGATCGAGTCGATCTGGCCGAGCACGTTGGCGAGGTCGGTTTCTGAGGCGAGGTAGAGGCCGTCAACAACGGCGCCAGTGCGCTCTGCGCGAAGACGCACCTGGCCCACAGACTCTTCGCCTGAAACATAGAGAACCCGTAAGCCCCGTTTGGCGGCATTTGCTGCAACCTCTAGAAGCAACGTGGACTTGCCGACGCCGGGCTCACCAGAAATCAAGACAACTGCGCCAGGCACCAGGCCGCCACCGAGTACGCGGTCGAACTCGCCAACGCCGGTTGGCCATGCCGTTACGTTTTCGGTTGAGATTTCGCTAATTGGCCGAGCACTTGATGAACCGACGATCTTGGCCGGCTTGATTGAGCGCACCGAACCGAGCCCTTTCGAGCTCGCGGAGCCCTCCTGCATCGAGTTCCATGCTTGGCATTCGCCGCACTGGCCAACCCATTTCGAGCTGACCCAAGCGCACTCGGCGCAGACGAAAGTGGTTTTTGGAGATGCCATGAGACAAAACTACCAAGCACCACCGACCCTAGACTTGAACTGTGAACAGCAATCGAATCGCAATTCTCGGCACCGGCTCAATGGGCGGGGCAATTCTGCACGGCCTGATCGCATCCGGCATCGAGGCAGCTGACATTTCGGTGAGCACCAAGAGCGAGGCCAGCGCCGCCACGCTTCGAGAAGAGCTCGGCGTGAGCGCCTACTCGCTCGAAACCAACGCGGACGCAAACCGCGCGGCCGTGAGCGGAGCCCACACAGTGATCGTTGGCGTGAAGCCCGGATACGTGCTCGAAGTGCTTGATGAGGTTGCCGATTCGCTCAGCGAAGATGCACTTGTGATCAGCGTTGCCGCCGGTATCACCACAGCGGCCATGGAGGCCACCGTTTCGAACCCAGTGGTTCGCGCGATGCCAAACACCCCTTCGGTGGTTGGTCGCGGCGTCACAGGCATTGCCAAGGGTTCGCGTGCTACCGGCGAAGACCTGGCCACCGCTACCAAGGTTTTCGAGTCGGTTGGCAAGGTGCTTGTAATCGAAGAATCGCAGATCGATGCCCTAAGCACGATCTCAGGCTCCGGTCCGGCCTATGTTTTCTTTCTTATCGAACAATTCACTGCGACCGCAGTGTCGATGGGCTTCACCGGCGAACAGGCCGAGGTAATGGTTCACGACACCTTCCTGGGGGCGTCCGAGTTGTTGGCCGCGAGTGGCAAGAGCCCTGAAGAGCTTCGACGCCAGGTGACCAGCCCGAACGGCACCACCATGCGAGCCATCGCCGTGCTCGAAGAAGCAAACCTCAAGGCAACATTCGACAAGGCAACCGCCGCGGCATTGGCTCGCGCAAAAGAAATAGCAGAAGGTAATCTCTAAACATGACCGACATATTTGCAGCCTTAGCCGACCCGACTCGCCGCCAGCTTCTCGAGGCACTCGCCAAGACCCCTGGTCAGTCTGTGGGCGACCTAGTTACCCTCACCAAGCTCGGCCAGCCGACCGTCTCAAAGCACCTCAAGACCCTTCGCGATGCCGATTTGGTGACCGTCAAGGTTGCCGGCCAGAACCGTTTCTATTCGGTGAAGACAGCCGGTTTAGGCAAGGCCGCTCTCTGGTTGCGCTCCCTCGGTGCCGACGACGCCTTCGATAAAGACATCGACATCCTGGGCGAGAAGCTTGGTGAACTATTCGCGATCGGCGGCTCTTGGATCGCCGAGCAGTTGGCCACCCGCGTGAACATCGAGACCGACCCAAAGGTTATTGGCAAAGAACTCGGACGCAAACTCCACGAGGCAAAGCAGCAGGCCGAATCACAGGCCAAGAAGGTTGTTTCGAAGGTTAAGCGCTAAGCCTTAGCGTCAATTTCGGCAATTAAGCCTTCGACCAAACCGCGAATTTCATCGCGAATCGGGCGAACCGCCTCAACACCCTGACCCGCTGGGTCTTCTAGCACCCAGTCGAGGTAGGTTTTGCCAGGGAAGAACGGGCAGGCGTCGCCGCAGCCCATCGTGATCACGTAGTCGGATGCCTCGACGGCGTCGTCGGTGAGAATCTTTGGGGTGGCATTCGAGATGTCGATGCCCTCTTCGGCCATTGCCTCAACTGCTGCGGGGTTTACCGAGTTGCCTGGGGCGGATCCAGCCGAACGAACCTCGACCCGGTCTCCGGCCAGGTGCTGAAGGTAACCAGCAGCCATCTGTGAGCGTCCGGCGTTGTGAACGCAAACGAAGAGTACCGATGCCTTGTAAGTCATGTCTTCATTATGCAGGCAGCGCCTCGAGTGAGTTACCCGAGGCGCGACCTGTTTGCTAAGAATTTACTTCTTCTTGGCCGCTGCCTTTTTCTTGGCGGTTGCCGAGGTGAGCAGCATGCTCAAGACAACACCGACCAGCAGGCCGACGATTTCGGCAAGGATCAGCTGGGCTCCAGCGCTTACCGAGAGCTTGCCATCGACCATTAGGCCGAAGGTGACCGCAGGGTTTGCCTGCGCTCCGGTTGGCGTGAAGTTGAAGGCCGCGAAGACCCATAACATCAGGCCGAACGGAATCAGGTGGGTCTGCTTGTTCTGGATCAGGGTGACGATCAGGAGCACAAGACCCGCGGTGGCAACGACTTCGCCAACAAAGGCTGGGCCTGCCGGCAGGGTGCTGGTCGGGTTCGTGAAACCAGCGATGTTGAAGCCGTGTAGGTACTCGCCGAGCGATACGCCGGCCGTGGCGCCGAGCAACTGTGCCGCAACGTAGCCGATGAACTCAACGGCTGTCATCTCTTTGCGCGAGAAGAAGTACAGCGAGACGGCTGGGTTCAGGTGTCCGCCGCTTACGCCGCCAACGAGCAGAACCATCAGACCGAGCGTGATTGCCAATGAAGCGGCGTGAAATAGGTTTCCGTCTTCTGGTGTGCCAAAGGTTGCCCCGGCAGAGATGATTGCGGTGAGGAAAATGGTGACGCCGACAAACTCAGCCAGCATCTTTCTGACTAGCGGTGGAAGATTCACTTTTGTGCCTTTCGTTTGGTTACCGATCAAAAACCGGCTCGGGTTGAGTGTATTGCGAAGCCTTGCGGATTCTGGGGATGCTCGAGTGGCAAAACTCGGCTAGACTGGGCGAGTATTTGTGCTCGGCACAGAGCTTTCAACCGATGTGAGGTTTTTGTGGGTTCAGTAATTAAGAAGCGCCGCAAGCGTATGTCTAAGAAGAAGCACCGCAAGTTGCTTCGTAAGACTCGCCATCAGCGTCGCAATAAGAAGTAGTTCGCTACTTAAACAAAAATCCCGCCAGCAAAATGTTGGCGGGTTTCTTGTTATTTGCCCCAGTGGAGCTTTAGTTCGCGTTTCTTGAAGTCAAAAATTTTCCAGCCGGCGGCCTTGGCATACTTTTTCAAAACCTTGTCGGGGTTCACCGCGACTGGGTGACCCACCCGAGTAAGCATGTGTAAGTCGTTGTGCGAGTCACTGTATGCGTAGGACTTTCGCAGGCTGATTCCACGCTCTTCGGCCAGGTGGCGAACCGCCTTGGCTTTGCGTTTTCCGTGAAGTGGCCTGCCGATAAATTCGCCGGTTAGTTTTCCATCCACGATTTCTAGGACGGTTCCCAAAGCGCCGGTGAGACCCAGCTTGTCTGCGATGAACTCACCCATCTGAAAAGGGCTGGCCGTGACGATCCAAACCTCGCGACCGGCGGCAACGTGTTCTTGCGCGATTCGAACGGTTTCGGGCCAGAGACGTTTTGAGATGTGCTGAGTCCAGACGATCTCGATTAGCTTCTCAAGTTCTGCCGCATTTTGGCCGGCGGCTAAAGACATCGCGCGGTCTTCGATGTGCTTGAGCATCTTGGCCGATTCACCGCGCCAGATGAAGCGCAGCTGCTGGGCCCCGAAGCGCCAAAATTCCTTGCGCGAGAAGAAGTTGAGTTTCACTGCCTCTTTGCCAAACAGAAACGTCGTCGAACCACGCACTAGCGTGTTGTCGAGGTCGAAGAACGCGGCGCTCTTCTTCTCTGGTTTCTTTGGGGTGGGCACTGAACAAGTTTAGAGGTCGGCCTAGGATGATTGGGTGCTGAACACTATCCAGATCGACCTCGTCGGTAAGGCGGGCTGCCACCTCTGCGATGAAGCTCGCATGGTAGTCAATGCTGTGCTCGGCGAGTTTCAGTCGATTCACCGCGGAGTGGCGCGCCACATCGCTATTCAGTACACCGAACACGACATTTTGGTAGACGAAGAATTGGCCGCAAAGTATTCAGAAGAAATCCCGGTGCTACTAATTAACGGCAAGGTGCACAACTACTGGCGAATCGATCCAGACCGCTTGCGCGGGGCCTTGGACGACCTAGCCCAACACGAGTCGTAAAAACTTCTTGCAATGTCTATACAAATGTATAGACTTTTGCGTGAGAGGGGTTTTCGATGAAGGTGTACATGACAAAAGTGTTCCAAAATGGCGGCAGCCAGGCTGTTCGTATCCCTGCCGAATTCCGTTTTGATGAAGGCGCTGAGATCGAGATTTATCGAGGCGAAAATGGCGAGGTTTGCATCAAGCAATTGCCAGCCAAAGGTTCGCTAGCGGAGCTCGCAAGCAAAATACTCTCGGGCGAGATTCAAGGTGGGCTCACCAACGAGCAGGCGAAGGAGTGGATGGCCCAGATTCGCGCCGATCGAGATGCTTTTGAATGGCGAGATCCTTGGGCTGAGGCTTAATCGTGTTCATGCTTGACACAAACGTTTTGATTGCCCTACAGAAAGGGGATCAAGAAGTTGCTCGGAAACTCAGCACACTGAACCAGGAATCGGTTGGGATTTCGTCAATCGTTGAACTCGAGTTCCGAGCCGGCTTGATAAGAGAAACAGCGGACAGCCGTAGTTACCAAATCGGCCATGCCATCCTCGACTCCGTGCGCGTTTACCCATTTGATAGCTCTGCTGCCACCTCGGGCGCGCGCCTCAAATTGTTGAGCAAAAACTCGAACAAGATGGACACACTAATAGCCGCGCATGCGATAGCCATGGGGAGAGTCTTGGTTACAAACAACACCAAGGACTTCGAAAACATCCCGGGCCTGAAGCTCGACAACTGGGCCGAATAGCTTTAAGGTTCTAGACGGTTAGGTCCGCGGAACAAGTAACCGACCTCGCGAATGTTTGGCTGATGCAAAAGCAGCATCAGAACGCGCAGCAAGCCCATGCCGAAACCGCCGTGGGTTGGGGCTCCGTAACGGAAGAAGTCCACGTAGGTCTGTAAGCCCTCTGGCTCTAGACCCTTTGACTTGATCTGCTCGATCAAAACGTCGACGCGGTGTTCACGCTGAGCGCCGGTGGTGATCTCGGTGCCGCGCCAGATCAGGTCGTAAGAGTTGGTAAGCGCATCGTTGTCGGCGTGACGCATGTGATAAAACGGACGCACGGTTGACGGGTAGTCGGTCAAGAAGACGAACTCGTGACCAAACTTTTCGAAGACGTGCGCCGCAATCTGGCGCTCACCCTCAGGGTCCATGTCGCCTCCGCGAGCAACCTCGTGGCCGCGGGCGGCAACGATCTCGACCGCCTCGGCAAGCGGAATGCGCGGGAACGGAACGGTTGGCACGACCACGTCAAGGTCGAACAGGCGCTTGATGTCGTCGCCGTGCTTCGCTTTGACAGCGCTTAGCGCGCGAACGAGTAGCTGCTCCTGAATCGCCATGATGTCTTCGTGGCTGTCGATCCAAGAAACCTCGATGTCGACCGAGACGAACTCGGTGGCGTGACGCGAGGTGAACGATGGGTCGGCTCTAAACACCGGACCGATTTCGAAGATGCTGCCGAAGCCGGCCATCATCGCCATCTGCTTGTAGAACTGGGGGCTCTGGGCCAGGTAGGCGTGACCATCGAAATATTCGAGCTTGAACAGCTCGGCGTTTGACTCCGAGGGTGATGCCATCAGTTTCGGTGAGTGGATTTCGCGGAAGTTGTTCTCGACCCAGTATTCGCGCCAGGCGTGCTCGATTGTGGTCTGAATCTGGAAGACCAGGTTCATCTCGGTGCGTCGGAGATCCAAGAAGCGCCAGTCGAGGCGCTTGTCGATCGAGGTGTCTTCTGCGATCGGGCTGATTGGGTCGGCAAGAGTGATGATTTCTAGGTCGTCAAGTTGCACCTCGAGGCCACCAAGCTTAACGCGCTCGTCGTGGATTAGGCGTCCGGTGACCCAAACGAACGAACCGCTGGTGAGAGTCGAAACCTTGGCGGCGAGGGCGTCGTTTTCGTCAGGCTCTTCGCCGATTACCGGGCGAGGGTAGGTGACCTGGACGTCGCCAGATTCGTCGCGAAGAATGATGAACTGGATCCGCTTCTGATCGCGCAGCTTTTCGACCCAACCGCCCAGAAGAACAGGGCCGTCCGCCTTCGCGGCGAGGTCTTTGACGAGTGTGCGTTCGCGCATGAGTTCCTTGCTTTCGTGGGCTAAAAACGCCCTTCGGGTCAAGTTTAGCGGGAGGTAGAATGGCTTTATGCCTGCCGCTCGCATTCATCTCGTCCGTCACGGAGAGGTTCATAACCCCGGCGGAGTCCTATATGGTCGCCTGCCGCACTTCCGTTTGAGCGAACGCGGGCACGAAATGGCCGAGTTGGCAGCCAAAGCCCTCAAGGATTCCGGCGTCAAGATCGGTGCGATCTACACCTCACCGCTACTTAGAACTCAGGAGTCGGCCGCGCACATCGAAACCCTGTTTGGCATCGACGCTAAGACCGACGAGCGCTTGATCGAGCCACACAACATCTTCGAGGGTCGCAAACTTTCGGCTCGCACCATCGCGAGGCACCCGCAGCTCGCTTATCACCTGCGCAACCCATACAGCCCGAGCTGGGGTGAACCATACGTCGCCGTGGTGTCTCGAATCGTTGAAGCCATGACCGAGCTAGCCGAAAAGACCGAGGGCGGTGACCTGGTGCTGATGACTCACCAACTGCCGATCTGGATTACTCACCGCCACACGGCCGGACTAAAGCTTGCCCATAACCCGTCCAAGCGGCGCTGCGGTCTTTCTAGCATCACCACCTTTGAAATTACCGATGACGGACTCGTCGAGGTCGGGTATCTCGACCCCGCCGCCGAACTCACCCGGAGCGACAAGGGAGCGGCATGAAGCGAGTGATCGGCTTGGCACTGGCAGCCACCCTCGCGCTCACGCTGAGCGCCTGCGGGGCTAACGATCCACTCGCCAACCAGTTCAAGTCTGGCGACAACAAAAATTACATCGCCGGCGACGGAACCGTGAGCGAGTTCCGCGACCTTGCGTCACGAAAAACCGGCGCTGCCTGGGTTTCGAAAACCGCTGATGGCGCAACCATTCGAAGCTCCGACCTACTCGGCAAGATCGCTGTGCTCAACTTTTGGTATGCCGGTTGCGCTCCCTGCCGGGCCGAAACGCCAGACCTAGACAAGCTTGCGAACAAGTACGCCAGCAAGGGTTTGCTAGTGCTTGGCGTTGACGTGCGTGACAGCGCAGAAACTGCACTTGCCTTTGGGCGCACTCACAAGATTGGTTACCCGAGCGTCATGGATGCCGAAAGCGGAAGCGTTGTGTTCGCATACACCGGAATCGTCACCCCAGACGCAGTGCCAACCACGATCGTGCTCGACCGCCAGGGCCGAGTAGCCGCAAGAATCATCGGACGCGTAGAGCCCGACATCCTTGAAGCGATACTAAAAACCGAGATAGCGAGACAATAATGAACGAAATAATCCTCAGTGGCTCGCTTTTTGCCGCGATGCCGGTCGCGCTGTTTGCCGGTTTGGTGACATTCTTCTCGCCATGCATTTTGCCAATCGTCCCCGGTTATCTGGGTTATGTTTCGGGTTCTGCGGCTCCGAGGGCGAAGATGCTCCTCGGAGCGTTCTTGTTCGTTCTCGGTTTTACCGCAGTGTTTGTCTCGCTCACCCTGGTTTCTGGTTTCGCAGGTTCGATCATGGCCTATCGCGATGTGCTCAACCGCGTGTTCGGTGCCGTGGTGATTGTTCTAGGTTTTGTGATGATGGGCATGACCAACTTCTTGCAGAACACCATCAAGCCGAGCTGGCGACCAAAGGTTGGCGTGGCCGGCGCACCGGTTCTCGGCATCGCTTTTGCCTTCGGTTGGACTCCTTGCATCGGGCCGGCGCTCGGCACCGTCATGTTGCTTTCGACCCAGCAGGGTTCGGCACTCAACGCGATCATCCTGGGTATTTGTTTCTCGCTCGGTCTGGGCGTCCCGTTCATGTTGGTGGCTGCCGGATTCGGCTGGATGACCCGTTCGGTTGGCTTTGTGAAGCGTCACATTCGCGCTTTCAACGTCGCAGGTGGCGTGCTTTTGATCGGTGTCGGTCTTCTGATGGTCACTGGCAACTGGGATTGGATTATCGCGAAGGGGCTAGAGGTGGTCAATGAGTGGTTCCAGTTCACACCGACCTTCTGATCACGTTGATTCAGAAGAAATAACCTCACCCGACATCGGGTTTAGGGGTTGGCTGCGCTGGTTCTGGCGGCAGCTCACCTCGATGCGTACAGCCCTGTTCTTGCTGTTGCTTCTTGCCACGGCTGCCGTGCCCGGTTCGATCTATCCTCAGCGTTCGGCCGACCCTAACGGCGTCACCCTGTACTTCAGCAACCAGCCCGACCTTGCCCCATGGCTCGACCGTTTCCAATTCTTCGACGTCTATTCCTCCGCTTGGTTCTCGGCAATCTACATCCTGCTTTTCGTCTCACTGATCGGCTGCGTGCTGCCGCGATCGCTCGTGCACGCCAGAGCGATGGTCGCAGCTCCACCGGACCCACCAAAGACCTTCACGCGACTAAAAGCCAAGGCAAGCTTCGAGGGTTCAACGACCACACTCGACGAAGCTTTCGCCGAGCTCAAGGCCCGACGTTACCGCGTGGTGCGCGATGGCAAGACCGTTTCGGCCGAGCGTGGCTACCTGCGCGAAACCGGCAACCTGGTGTTTCACATCTCACTCATCGGACTGCTTGTCGCCGTCGCTGTCGGTGGCGGTTTGTCCTACAGCGGCCAGCGAGTACTAATTGAGGGCGAAACCCTGGTCAACAACCTTGGCAGCTACGACTCCTTCGCGCCGGGCACCTTCTTCACCAAAGACTCCCTGACCCCGTTCACGTTGAAGCTCAAAAAGTTTGAGGCGGTCTTCGATCTGCAGGCGGTCAACGTTGGCACGCCGACAGACTTTAGGGCGAGCGTGGTTTCTCGTGTGGGCGTGAACGGCAAGCCAAAGACCTCGGTGATTCGGGTCAACGAGCCGCTTGAACTGCCGGGCGCAAACGTCTACCTGACAGGCAACGGCTACGCTCCAGTCCTCACCTTTAGAGACGCCAACGGCGATGTTTCGTTCAGTGGCCCCGTGATCTATCTGCCGCAGGACGCCAACTACACCTCGCTCGGTGTCATCAAGGTCCCAGACGCCAGCCCTAAGCAATTTGGCGTGCTCTCGTTCTACTACCCAACAGTCGCAAAGCTCAAAAGCGGAGCCCTGACCTCGGCGTTCCCCGGCAACGTGAACCCCGCGATCACCATGAGCGTTTACGTCGGCAACCTCGGGCTCGACAACGGAATGCCGACCAACGTGTTCTCGCTCCAGGTGCACGGCCTCAAGCAGGTTGCCGGAGGTAAGAAGCACCCGAAGGTCGAGTTGACCAAAGAGGGTCAAACTGTCGAGCTGCCAGAGAACCTTGGAACCGTGACCTGGGATTCGACCAAACGCTACGCTTCGTTAGATATCGACTACAACCCGGCTCAGCTCTGGATCTTCCTATTCGCGATGCTCGCGCTCGCCGGCCTGATCGTCTCGCTTCTGGTGCCAAGAAGGCGCGTGTGGGTAAGGAAGATTTCGGGCGGTTTCGAGGTTGGTGCTCTCGCGAAGGGTGACGACGCGAGGCTCGAACAGACAGTAATCGACCTGAAGGCAAAACTTGCGACCAAGGTCTCGAAGAAGGTGCAGAAATGAAACCAGTACTACTTGATGTGAACCTGGCATCGGTCTCGTTGATCTTTGTTTACGCAGCCATGGCGATCTACACGATCTCGTTTTTGATGTTCGTTTTTCACATTGCTCAAGCCACCAGCGACAAAAAGAGCGTGCGCGATTCGTCTAGCCGATTGCAACGCGCCTCGTTCTTCGTCCTAGGCTTTGGCGCACTTCTTCACGGCACAGGCGTGACTTTGCGCGGCATCTCGGCTCACCGAGTGCCCTGGGCCAACATGTACGAGTTTTCGATTTCGGGTTCGTTCCTGATCGTCCTGATCTTCTTGACTGCACTCGCGGTGAAAGAGATTCGAGTAATCGCGGCCTTTGTCAACGGTTTTGCCCTGCTGGTTCTGGGTACCGCAACAACGACTTTCTACGTGCAGATCAAGACCCTGATGCCCGCGCTGCAAAGCTACTGGCTGGTGATCCACGTCACTGTGGCAGTTTTGGCCACCGCGTTCTTCAACATCGCCGCCGCCTTAGCTGTTGCCTACCTGCTGCGCGACTGGCCTTGGGTGACTTCGAGCAAGAGCCCAATCGCGGTTTTGATTCGTCGCGTGCTCAAGGCATTCCCCGACTCGGCAAAGCTCGAGCGCCTCAGCTACCGATTCAACGTCGTCGGCTTCATCCTCTGGTCATTCACGCTGATCGCCGGCGCAATCTGGGCCGAGCGCGCATGGCACCGCTACTGGGGCTGGGACACCAAGGAGGTTTGGACCTTCATAATCTGGACAATCTTTGCCGGCTACCTGCACGCCAACGCGACGCGCGGCTGGTCTGGCAGAAGGTCGGCCTGGTTGTCACTGGTCGGCTTTGCCGCGATCCTCTTCAACTTCACGATCGTGAACCTCTTCTTCAAGGGGCTTCACGTTTACTCCGGGCTCAAATAGACAGGACGCGCTCCAAGCGCTCCAGCCACCAATTGCGGCGTTCGGTGCTCGCCAACTGGCCGAAAGGCTCTGGGTTGGCAAAAAAGTTCTCGGTGCCGAGGCCGTGTGCGGTGTTGCCGCCGAGAGCCGTGGCCAGCGCAAAGCCCGTTCGCATGCCAACGCTGGTTTCGAGCGCGCTAGAAACCGTGACCGGAAGCCCGCACTCCTTGGCTATTCGAAGCGCGTTGCTGACCCCACCGAGCGGCTGGGCCTTCAAAACTAAGACGTCGGCAGCGCCCGCGTGAACCACTGCCATCGGGTCGGCGACCTTTCGAACCGATTCGTCGGCTGCCACTCGAACGCTCCCGCGAAGCTTGACTCGCAGCTCGGCTAGTTCGCCAATCGTTCGGCAGGGTTGCTCGAAATAGTCGAGAGTGCCAACGCGCTCGGCCACTTCAAGCGCTTGCTCAACCGAAAAGCCGCCGTTGGCGTCGATTCGAATTTTTACGTCTGGTCGAAGGGTTCGCACCATCGAAACTCTCGCCAGGTCGTCCGCTATGGTTTGCCCCGGTTCAGCCACCTTGATCTTCACGGTGTCGAATGTCTTGAAACCGGCCAGGATCTGGGCAACCTCTTCGGGCGCCACGGCCGGCAGCGTCGCATTGACGTTTACGGTTCCGACTTCGCGCTTGGGCCCAAAGGCCTGGTCTAGCGATCCATCGAGCCAGATGCGCGCCTCTTCGTCCTCGTATTCGACAAAAGGCGACCACTCGGCCCAACCGTTCGGGCCTTCGAAAAGCAGCGCCTCGCGTTCGGTCAGTCCGCGAAACCGAACCTTCATGGGTAACGAGACGACTAACGCCTTTGAGGCGAGCTCGCTGAAGTCGGGTTGGGTCACATTGTTAGTCTAGAAGTATGTCTAATGAGGTTTCTGAGCTGTTCGATTCGAAGGTTTGGCACGAGGTGCCAGGTTTTGGCGAACTCGTCGATGTCACGTACCACAAGCACATGACCCTCGGTGTCGTGCGCATCGCGTTCAACCGCCCCGAGGTGCGCAACGCCTTTCGCCCGCAGACCGTAGACGAGCTAGCCAGATCGCTGAAACATGCAGCCGAGGATTCACGAATCGGTGTCGTTCTGCTCACCGGCAACGGACCTTCGCCTAAGGATGGCGGCTGGGCATTCTCTTCGGGCGGCGACCAAAAGGTTCGCGGCGCGGACGGCTACGAATACGCCGACGGCACGGCTTCAACCGGCCGACTCCACATTCTCGAAGTCCAGCGGCTGATTCGCTTCATGCCAAAAGTCGTAATCGCTCTGGTTCCCGGTTGGGCAGCCGGCGGTGGGCACTCGCTCAACGTCATCTGCGACCTCAGCATCGCCAGCGACAAGGCGATGTTCAAGCAGACCGACGCAACCGTCGGCTCGTTCGACGGCGGCTACGGAAGCGCTCTACTTGCCAAGCAGGTTGGCCAGAAGGTTGCCCGCGAAATCTTCTTTCTAGCCGAGGAGTACGACGCCAAGCGCGCTCACGAAATCGGTGTTGTGAACACGGTGGTTCCTCACGCCGAACTCGAACGCACCGGCATCACCTGGGCCGAGCGAATCCTCGCTCAATCCCCGCAGTCGATTCGCATGCTCAAGTACTCGTTCAACGCGATCGATGACGGAATGGTTGGTCAGCAGATTCTCGCCGGCGAGGCAACCCGTCTGGCCTACGGCACCGAAGAGGCAGCCGAGGGCCGCGACGCCTTCTTGCAAAAGCGCGAACCCAACTGGTCAGCGTTTCCCTGGCACTTCTGATGGCTAAACCGCTAAAACAAATCGGCACTGCCGACCCGGTCGCCGCGCTGCTTGCCCTAGGTGAAGCCCTCGAGGGCAGACTCGCGATTCACTTCTGCGATCAAGAACACACGGACTTGCCGGAGACGGTCGAAGACGACGTCGCCCTACTGGTCGAATCCAGCGGCTCGACCGGCGTACCCAAAATGATTCCACTTTCGGCCAAGGCGCTGCAGGCGAGTGCCAAGGCGAGCGAGGCTTCGCTCGGCGGACCCGGCCAATGGCTGCTTTGCCTGCCAATCACGTTCATTGCCGGAATCCAGGTTTTGGTGCGCTCGCTTCTGGCCGACACCCAACCGGTCCTGACCAACACAGCGATGCCGTTCACAGCAGAAGGTTTTGCTCGATCGGCCAGCCTGATGACCGGCGAGCGTCGCTACACCTCGATCGTGCCGGCTCAGCTCCAAAGACTTGCGAATGCGGCCAGCTCCGATGATTTCGTTCTTGAGCAGCTTAGAAACTTCGACGCCATTTTGGTTGGTGGCCAAGCTCCAAACATGAACACCGTTGCCATGCTCGTCGGCCTCGGAGTGAAAATCGTGATCACCTATGGCTCAACCGAAACCGCGGGCGGCTGCGTCTACAACGGAGTTGCGCTGAACGGCGTCGGCATCGGCCTGCTCGAAGACGGTCGAATCGTGATCAGCGGGCCCACCCTCGCCAACGGGCTATCCGAGTGGGAGTCGAACGACCTCGGTAACTTCAACGAACAGGGCAGGTTGGTGATTCTCGGGCGCACCGATCGAGTCATCAACTCGGGAGGCGTCAAGCTTTCGCTCGACTGGGTTGATCAGTGGGTCGCCGCTCACCCGCAGGTCAAAGACGTAGTGACGCTCGCGCTCACCAACCCCGAGTTCGGGCAAAGCTTCGTCGCCTACGTGGTCTATTCGAGCGATGACGTGCGTCACATCAACCCGGACGACGCCATCAGGCAGTTCGGGATCGCTGCCACCACATCGGTTTGGGCTGCCATCACAGAGGTGCCCCGCCTCGGCAACGGAAAACCTGACTTCGTGTTTTTGAAGAAAAACTTTGAAGAGTTTCAAGAAAAGATGAGGCGAGGCGATGTCGAAGAAAGCTAAGCAAAAGGTCACCTTTGGTGACTGGGTAGCAGGGGCCAGGCTGCGAACCTTGCCGCTCGCTGTCGCCCCGGTTGCCGTCGGTTTCGGCGTGGCCAGCGTGATGCAGGCGGAGAGCCTCGGTCTCACCCTGCTCGCCCTCGCGGTTTCACTTTCGCTACAGATCGGCGTGAACTTTGCCAACGACTACTCCGACGGCATTCGTGGCACAGATGACTTTCGGGTCGGCCCGCCTCGCTTGACCGGCTCCGGCCGAGTCGAACCGAAGCTGGTGCGCAATGCCGCATTCGCCGCATTTGCGCTCGCCGGAATCGCTGGCCTCGCCATCGTTGTGCTGACGGGCCTCTGGTGGTTAACTCTCGTCGGCGCAGCCTGCGTGGTTGCCGCCTGGTTCTACACCGGTGGAAAGCGACCTTACGGTTACGCGGGCCTAGGCGAAATTTTCGTATTCGTTTTCTTCGGGCTGGTGGCAACCTTTGGCACCGCGGCGATCCAGGTGCCGCACTTCTTCAGCAGCGCCGACGGTTTGCTCTGGACCTCGGGCGCGGCTATCGCCGTTGGGTTGTTTGCATCCGCGGTTTTGATGATCAACAACATTCGAGACATCGACACCGACATATCGGCGGGTAAGAAGACGCTGGCCGTATTGGTCGGTCGCAAGTTGGCGAAGACCCTCTACCTACTCTTTTTGTGGACCCCGATGGCCTTGCTCTACCCCTACACGCTGGTTTTTCAGCACACGGTTTTTGCCTATCTAACGGCTTTTGTGATCGTGCCGCTGACCCTGATCGTTCTTACGGCTAAGACGGCGCCCGAGTACATTCTCGCGTTGAAGCTGACCAGTTACACCACTCTCGGCTACGCGCTTTTGCTCACCTACGGCTTGGTCGTTATCGTCTAGTTGTCTGCGTCCTCGGCGGTTTCGGCCTGAGTCTTCGAGTTGAACTTTTCGTAGAGTCGCTTGGCGAACTCTTCACGGTAGCGGTTGAGCCAAAGAATCGAGATGGTTAGACCTACTGCGGTGGCGATTGCGACCGAATAGAAAGGGTTGAAGCCCAGCGCGAGCAGAAGAGCGAGGGGTGCGGAAAACACAAAAACGCGGGCCAAAATGTACAACCAAGGATTCTTCACCCTCTAAGTGTAAGCAGGGCTGGTTAGAGTGGTCTCATGAAGTTTTTGCTCTACGGTATTGGCGCTCTCATTATTTTCACCGTCTTTGTTGCGGTATTTGCGGCAAGCGCCGACCATCGCGAGGTTCGCCTGCTCCCCAAGTGGGCTTGGATTTTGCTGTGCGTCGTAGTGACCCCGATTGGCGGAATCCTCTACCTGGCCCTCGGTCGACCAGTTGGACTAGGCAAGAGCCCCAAAACTCGGACCGTTGCGCCAGACGACGACCCGGAATTCTTGCGAAACCTCGCCGAGCGCTTTCGCAAAGACGAACCAGATCAAGATGTCTAGCCCCGCCCAACGCGTAGCGGCTCAGATCCTCGCGCTTTTGAGCGCCAGCGGTGTCGAGCACGTTTTTCTTGCCCCGGGTGCCAGAAGCCAGGCACTGGCAATTGCCGCTTCTCAGCTGGCCGATGTCGGTCGTCTAAAGCTCCACGTGCGCCTCGACGAGAGGTCCCTCGGGTTTACCGCACTGGGCGCTGCTCTTGCCTCTGGCAGCCCCACAGCCCTGATCGTGACCTCCGGAACCGCGGTTGCCAACCTGCACCCGGCGGTGCTCGAAGCGAGTCACTCGGGTGTGCCAATGATTTTGCTAACCGCCGACCGCCCACACGAACTTCGAGGCGTTGGTGCGAACCAGACCACCAACCAAATCGGCATATTCGCCGACGCGGTCCGCACCTGCTTTGACCTCGAAGCGCCAACCGACGAGTCACCAACGGTCGACGAACTTCGCTACGTTGTTGCCACCGCGATTGCCTCGGCGCTCGGTGAAACCGGTGCTCAACCCGGCCCGGTGCAGATCAACATCGCCTTCCGCGAACCACTTTCAGGCTCTGAGCCGAACGCGGCCAGTGTGAACATCGAGCCACTGCCGTTTGAACCGACCGAAGACTCCTTCGAGTTTGCTCTGCTCGATGGCACTGTGCCAACCATCGTTGTTGCCGGGGCCGAGGCCGGGCCAGAAGCCACCGAGCTTGCCGAGGCCTTCGGTTGGCCACTGCTGGCAGAACCATCCTCGGGCGCAAGGTTCGGCGAAAACGCGATTCTCGGTTACCGGCTCTTGTTCAAAGAAAAGCGTGAGCTCACCGACAACGTCGGTCGGGTCATCGTCTTCGGAAAACCAACTCTTAGCCGCGACATCATCGGCCTTCTCTACCGAGAAGACGTCGAAGTAATCGTGGTTCGTTCGAAACTGATGGGTCACTTCAACGTCGGCGGGCGGGCCTCCGCTCTGGTCGACGAGGTCACGGTCGATTCCGAGCCAGCCGGCGAATGGTTGGCCAGCTGGCGCCTGGCCGATCAACAGCTTCGGTTATCCGCTCCAGTCACTGGGGTTCTCACTCGGCGTGAGCTCGTCGAGCAGGTCTGGGCCGCGACCGACGGGGCAGAGAACCTGGTTCTCGGAGCATCACGATTGATTCGCGAAGCCGAAACCTGGGCTCCGGCCAAGCCGCTGAACGTATTCGCTAACCGCGGGCTTTCGGGCATCGATGGCACCATCGCCACGGCCACCGGAATCGCCTTGGCCACCGGCCTGCAAACCAGGGCACTGATGGGCGACCTAACCTTCCTGCACGACGCGTCGTCACTCGCTATCGATAAGTCCGGCCCCGAATTGGATCTACAAATAATCGTTGGCAGCGATGGTGGCGGCAGCATTTTCGAGTCGCTCGAGATGAAGGGCGCCTTGAGCGCTCGTGACTTCGACCACTTGTTTAGAACTCCGCAGAGCGTCGACATCGCGGGGTTGGCCGCCGCCTACGGCTGGCAGCACGTCCTGGTTGCAAACGAGACGCAGCTAATTATCGCGCTCAAGAAGACTGGACGCGTCGTTATCGAGGTAAGCCTCTAGCTCAAGGCGCCAGTGACCGGCTGAAACTTTAGATCGGTCTCGGCAAGTTCGGCGCTCGGCTCCGACTCGGCAACGATTCCGCAACCGGCGAAGGCTCGAATCCTAGTTTCTTCAAGCTGGCCGCCGCGCAGCGCGATTGCCCACTCGCCATCCCCATCGGCACCGATCCAGCCCACAGGCCCGGCGTAGCGTCCTCTATCAAAAGGCTCGAGCTGCCCGATCAGCGCCTGCGCTGCAGCCCTCGGAGTGCCGGCAACGGCGGCGGTCGGGTGCAGGGCCTCGGCCAAATCGAGCACCGACGCCTCCCGCTTCAAGACCCCGTGGACGTCGCTAGCAAGATGCCAAACGTTGGGCAGAGCTAGGCTGAAAGGTTCAGAGTCGGCATCGACCTGAACGCAGAAAGGCTCGAGCGCCTGCACGAACGAATCGACTGCGAACGCGTGTTCCGCGAGGTTCTTGTGCGATCCAGCCAAGGCGGTGGCAATTGCCTGATCGACCTCGGGGTCGGTTCCTCGGCCAGCGGTGCCAGCCAAGACTCGCGCCGAAACCTGTCCGTGCGATACGCGGACCAGGAGTTCGGGTGATGCCCCGAAGGTGCCGTCAACCGAATACACCCAGCAAGTCGGGTATTTCGCGGCGAGTCTGGAGAGCACCGGGCGAATGTCGAAGTTCTTTGGCACTGGCGCTTCTAGATCTCGAGCTAGAACCACTTTCTCTGCTTTGGCGGCCGAGATTGCGTCGATTGCGCTCTGCACCGATGCCTCGAAACCGACTCTGCTCTGAGACCCAGGCCTGAGTTCTAGAGGCTCGTTGGCTTGGTAGGCGGTCTGCTTCGGCCACGCCTTGCCGTTGACCGAGGTTAGCCACATGCGTCCGTCGCGCGACCCGATAATCACCTCGGGGACTATCAGAATGCTTTCGCTTTCCGAAGAGTCGGCAAAGGCGATGCTACCGAAGGCCACCAGACCGGTGCCGGGCAGGTTTACCGAATCGACCACCTCGGCGTCGGCGACTAGCTCTCGCCAAGCCTGCGCAAGAACCCGGATTCGATTGGGCCCTTTGGCGGTCAGGCGAGTGGTTTCTCCTAAGCCGATGATGCCCCCACCATTGCGCATGAACGCTGTCGGGTTGGCTGGCAACAACTCAACCAGGGGCCCGCGAAGCGCTGCTGGCAGCTCGACGGTTTCTAGTTTCAGCAAAGAAATCCTGACCTGAGTATTGTCTGTGAAGATGGCGAAAATACTTTTTCGCCGAAGTCTCAAGTTCTAACCTAGTCATTGTTAGCCACTATTTGAAAAGGAGTCCAGTTGTCTAAGTCAAAGCTCATGGCGGTCATTGCACTGGCAACTCTTTTCGGTCTACCCGCCGCGGCACATGCCTCAGGCGTATCTGATAAGCAGGCACCGATTTCCGCAATCGCAAACCTTCACGCCGGTGACGACGACGGGCAAGAAGACGGCGAAGATGGCGGCCACTCGGAGTATGAAGATGAGGGTGAAGAAGATGACGCCTTCAACGGCACTGCAGGAGACGTCGACGACTCGTTCGTTGTTCCGCCGGTAGTTGGCCATATCGAAGACAACGCTCCCGGTTCGGGCAAGGCGCAAATTTACCCAGAAGACGGCGAAGAATATGTCCCACTTGGGGCACCGCAGATTAGCTCCGGCGACGCCAAGGTCGGCGAAGCGATTCGAGTAGACCGTGTAGTACCGAGCACCAAAACCCCAACCGATCTGTTCGTAGACACAGCTGTGCTTGGTCTTGGAGCGATTGGTTCGGGCGCCTTGGTTCTCGGAGGCGTTGTTGGCGCAAGGGCAATCAAGGCCCGCCGCAGTGGCGAAAAATTCGACTACTTCTACGGTGGCAAATAGGCGGAATACGCCCCAGAGGCTCGCGGTTAGACTTGACTAGTGAGCAAAGCATCCTTGGCCAAAAAGCCTGCCGAGGTCGCCGCAATGTTCGACGAAGTTGCCCCAACCTACGATTTGACCAACACACTGCTGTCTTTTGGTCAGGATCGAAACTGGCGCAAAAAGGTCGCTAAAGCGGTAGACCCGAAGGCAGGGCAAGCCGTACTCGATTTGGCTGCCGGCACCGGCGCTTCATCGGTTGTCTTTGCACTCAAGGGCGTTCGCGTAGTCGCCGGAGATTTTTCAGAGGGAATGCTAGCGGTAGGCAGAAAACGTCACCCAGAGCTCGAGTTCGTCTTTGCCGACGCAACGAAACTCCCTTTCGACTCTGCCGAATTCGATGCCACCACAATCTCTTTCGGCCTCCGCAACGTCGTCGACGTTCCAAAGGCGCTCGCCGAAATGTTTCGGGTCACCAAGCCCGGCGGCCGCATCGTGATTTGCGAATTTTCCAAGCCAGTTGCCGCGCTAAAGCCTTTCTACAACTTCTACCTCGGCAAGCTCCTGCCTGGTTTTTCGGCTCTGTTCAGCAAGACCCCGGAGGCCTACAGCTACCTTGCCGAGTCGATCCTGGCCTGGCCCAACCAGTCCCAGCTAGCCACCAAGGTTGAGGCTGCCGGCTTCGAAAACGTTTCGTACCAGAACCTGTCTCTTGGCATCGTTGCCTTGCACGTCGGCTACAAACCAGCAAAGGCGAGCAAGTGAGCATCAAACTTCCGAAGCAACTTAGAGGCGTAGCCGACAGGGCACTGCTTGCAAAGATCGAGGCCGGTCTAGAACGCGTCGAAGCCGGGCTTTTGCAGGCGACCGAGCACACCGACCCGATTGCCAAGGTTTCGATTCGCCACCTCGTCGAAGCCGGGGGCAAGCGTCTGCGGCCGGTGTTGGTTTTGCTTACCGCTCAATTCGGGGATGCAGCCAACCAAGACGTGATCGATGCGGCAGTCGTTGTCGAACTCACCCACCTAGCCACGCTTTACCACGACGACGTCATGGACGATGCCCCGACCAGACGAGGCGTATCAACCGCGCAAAATATCTGGGGCAACAACGTCGCGATTCTCACCGGCGACCTACTTTTCGCGAGGGCGTCCCAGCTGGTTTCGAAGCTCGGAGTCAGGGCTCTTACCCTGCAAGCCGACACCTTCGAGCGACTCTGCCTCGGCCAGCTCCACGAGACCCTGGGCCCGAGCGAAGGCGTCAACAAGATCGACCACTACATTCAGGTGCTGGGTGACAAGACCGGTTCGCTGATCGCCGCCTCGGCTCAGATGGGAATTTTGTTCTCGGGGGCTCCGGCCGAATTCGACGAGCCGGTTCGCCAGTTCGGCGAAAAAATCGGTGTCGCGTTTCAGTTAATCGACGACGTGATCGACATTTCGGCCGAAGGCCCATCGGGCAAGACTCCGGGAACCGATCTTCGCGCCGGCGTGCCAACTCTGCCCGTGCTGCTTCTTCGCGAAAAGGCCAAGACCGACTCAGCATCGGCCGAGCTCCTCGCCGAAATCGACGGAAATCTAGAGGACGACGCGGTCTTGCACGAAGTCGTGGCTAAGCTGCGAAACCACGAGGTTGCCGAACTCGCCTACCTAGAAGCCAAACGTTGGGCAGACGACGCCGTCACAGCCCTCGCCCCACTCCCCGAGGGCCCGGTCAAGAAGGCGCTAACCGTCTTCGCCACCGCCGTGGTCGACCGGAACAACTAACGAGGCATAGATGTCAAAGATGAGACTCGCGATTGTCGGTGCCGGCCCGGCCGGAATCTACGCTGCCGATCTTCTGATCAAGTCGGAACTTCGCGACTTTGAGGTATCGATCGATATCTTCGACCTGTTGCCAGCACCATACGGCCTTGTTCGTTACGGCGTCGCTCCCGACCACCCGCGCATCAAGGGCATCATCCGCGCTCTCTACGAGGTTCTCGACCGCGGCGACATTCGTTTCTTCGGCAACGTTCAGTACGGCAAAGACATCACCATGGCCGACCTGAAACAGCACTACAACGCGGTCATCTTCTCGACCGGTGCCGTGAAAGACGCCGACCTAAACATCCCGGGCATCGACCTCGAAGGCTCGTTCGGAGCTGCCGAGTTCGTCAACTGGTACGACGCCCACCCCGACTTCCCGCGCAACTGGCCTCTGAACGCAAAAGAGGTCGCCGTGATCGGCAACGGCAACGTGGCACTCGACGTAGCGCGCGTACTCTCCAAGCTGCCTGAGCAGATGCTCGCAACCGATATCCCCGCCAATGTTTACGAGGGCCTCAAGGTCTCGCCCGTCACCGACGTCCACGTTTTTGGTCGCCGCGGCCCTGCCCAAGTCAAGTTCTCGCCGCTCGAGCTGCGCGAAGCCACACACATCGAGGGTGTCGACTGCATCGTCTACGACGAGGACTTCCAATACGATGACGCATCTCGCGAAGCAATCGATTCAAACAACCAGACCCGCGTGATGGTTAACACCCTCGAGGCCCTGCGCGAAGAGCCGCAGAACACCGGTGCCAAGCGCCGACTGCACCTGCACTTCTTCTCGACACCGATCGAGGTTGTGGGTGTTGACGGCAAGGTCGCCGCGCTAAAGATCGAGCGAACCAAGCTCGACGGCAAGGGCGGCGTAATCGCCACTGGGGAGTTCCGCGAAATCCCAGTTCAGGCGGTCTACCGGGCTGTCGGTTATTTTGGTAGCGAACTGCCAGAGGTGCCCTTCGACTCGAAGTATGGAGTGATTCCGAACGAAGGCGGACGCGTTGCTCCCGGTGTCTACGCAACCGGCTGGATCAAGCGCGGCCCGGTCGGCCTGATTGGTCACACCAAGAGCGACGCCATAGAAACCATTGGCAAGGTTGTGGCCGACAAAGCAACCTGGTGGCAGCCCACCTCACCTTCGGAGGAATCCGTCGTTGAGCTCTTGGAAAGCCGCGGAGTCGACTTCGTTGGTTGGCCAGGGTGGCTCAAGATCGATGCGCAAGAAATCGCCCTTGGAGAAGCAGCTGGCCGCGAGCGAATCAAGCTGGTTGAACGCGAAGACTTCTTGTCCGTAGCAAAGTCATAGCCGCCATGGCCGAAATCACCGCAAAGCGAGCAAAGTCGGCGCGAACAGCGCTGATGCTGATCTTCTTCACTCAGGGTTTCGCTGCCATGAGCACCCTGCCGCGAATCCCCGAAATTCTGACTCAGATAAACGTGGTCTTTGCCGAGTGGGGTCTAATCATCGGCCTCTCAGGGTTGGGAGCGCTATTGCCCCTCGCCTTCACAAACAAACTGGTGAACCGATTTGGTACCTCGATCGTGATCCGCCTCTCGGCGTTCGGAATCACTATCGTGCTGATTGCGATTCCCTGGATCACTAGTTCCGCACTGATGTTTTTGCTCTACTTCGCCCAGGCGCTAATGTTTAGCACCTTCAACATCGCGCTGAATAGCCAGGCGGTCGCCTTTCAGAAAAAACTAGGACGCGTGCTCCTAGGCACATTCCACGGCTCCTGGAGCCTGGGTGCGGCACTCACCACCGGGTTCTCCGGCTGGTTGGTTGCCCTGCAGCTCGACTTCAAAATCCAGATGATCATCGTCCCGGTCTTCTGCCTCGTGGTGTTCCAATTCGCCGGCATGAAGTTGCTCTCCGACACAGAGGAGCGAGGCGGTGCAGAACCAAAGCAGCGCAAAAACGTTTCCTGGCTCAAGTCGCCCACCTACCTCTGGTTGCTCGCCATCGGCCTATTCGCCGGCATGTGGCCCGAGTTAGTGGTGATGGACTGGTCCTCGCTCTACGTGCAAAAGATTTACGGGGATTCCTACTCGACACTCACCGGCGTTCCATACGCCGCACTCGGCGGTGCGATGCTGATCGGCCGCTTCTCGATCTCAGCGCTCACCAAGCGCTGGCACATTGCGACGCTTTCGAAGTGGGGCGGAATTTTAGGCGCAATCGCCATGGGAATCGGCGTCCTCGCATCATTGATTCCCGGCGGTTTTTGGGTGCAGGTTTTCTTCTGGGCGCTAGCCGGTTTCGGCCTCGCACCCCAGGTGCCATCTTCGTATTCGGCAGCCGGCCACATCCGAGGTTTGTCCACGGCTCAAGCTCTTAGCCGAATCAGCCTGGTCAACGCACTCGTAGTAATGGTCGCCAAGGTTTTCATGGGAGCTCTCGCGCAGGGATTCGGTTTGCAGTGGGCTTTCGGGTTTCCGATTGCGATGTATTTCATCGCTGGTCTAGTCGCCGGTGTGGTTGCTAAGACGTCTAAGCGGCAAGCAAACGAGACCGCAACCGCCTACCCACCGACCGGCCCAATGGCCACTTTCGAAGGCTAATTCTCAGGCGTAGAATTGCGCACATGGAACTCATTGTCACCGGCGTCATTGTCGCCCTAGTACTGATTATTCTTTCGCTCTCGCTTCGCACGGTTGGCCAAGCCACCGTCGCTGTCGTGACCATGTTTGGCAAGTATCGCCGAATCATGCGGCCTGGCCTGAACTTTCTGGTGCCAATTTTCGAGCGCATCAACCGCACTGTCTACATTCAGAACCGCACCGAGCAGCTCAAGTTCACCACCATCACCAACGACCAGGCCATGGTCCACTTCACCACCACGGTGATCTTCACCGTCAGCGACCACGACCCAGACACCGTGAAACTCGTTGCCTTCAAGTTCATTGACGACCAGTCTTTTTACGTGGCCCTCAAGAGCGCCGTTGAAGCGAGCGTTCGAGAGTTTGTCGCCACCCGCAAGCAGAGCGAGGTTCTTGGGCTTCGCGCCGAGATCGTCAGCCACGCCAAGCAGACCCTAGATGAGCAGCTTTCGGGCTGGGGTTACCAGGTGGTCGACCTCCAGGTAACTGAGCTTTCGTTTGACGAAGCCGTAACCGACTCGATGTCACGCATCGTCGCAGCCACCAACCTGAAGATCGCGGCCGAAGCCGAGGGTCAGGCGCTACTTATTACTCGAACCAAAGAGGCCGAAGCCGAGGGTGCCGCAATTCGCATCTCGGCCGAAAATGAGGCCACTGCCGCGCGACTAAGAGGTGAAGGTCTGGCCGCGTTCCGCAAGGCACTCGCCGAGGGTTTTGGCGAATCAGCCGAACTCTTGGCAACCCACGGGCTCGACCCCGCCATCATCGCTTTCTCGATGTGGACAGAGACAATTCGCGATGCAGCCCGAGAGGGCGCGGGCAACACGATCTTTATCGATGGCAATCTGGCAACCGCAGAAGAAGCGCTCAGGCGCTTGCAGGGAATGACGGTGCTACCGACCGGAGTGAAAACCCCGAAGCCTAAAAAGAAGCCCTAGCGGTAGTTGGTGAACTGAATGTCGATCGGAAGCTCGGTCGATCTCAGCAGCGCAATAACCTCTTGTAGGTCGTCGCGGTTCTTTGACTGAACCCGCAGCTCGTCTCCCTGAATCTGGCTCTTAACCGACTTCGGGCCCTCTTCACGAATGATCTTCGCAATCTTCTTGGCGTTCTCCTGATCGATCCCACTCTTGAGGGTTCCCTCAATCCGGTATTCCTTGCCAGAAGGGTAAGGCTCCCCATCTTCAAAACTCTTTAGCGAGATTCCGCGCTTGACCAGCTTTGACTGAAAGACGTCGAGCACCGCCTTGACGCGCTCTTCACTCGAGGCCTTCATGAGAATCTTTTCGCCAGAGTATTCGATCGAGGCACCAACGCCCTTGAAGTCATAGCGTTGCTCAATTTCTTTCTGAGCCTGGTTGAGGGCGTTGTCCGCCTCCATTTTGTCTACTTTTGAGACGATGTCGAATGATGAATCAGCCATGGCCAAAGTTTAGTATTTATTTTGCGAAGACAAATTCGCCAAAATATTGAGGGGAAGATCTTGAAAAACTCAAACAGGTTCTTCGCTTTTCTCTCCAGCTCCGTGCTTGCATTGACTCTAGGCTCTCCTGCCTTTGCCGCGATCCCCCAAAACGATTGGCTCTGCAAGGATTCAGGATACGCGTGTACAAATAAGAATTACTCTGGCGTCACGGGTTACGCAGGGTACGACGGCCCTTACGGGTACGACACTGACAAGAATGGCGGACACATCGCGCACAATTGCACTTCCTACGTCGCATTTAGGTTCTATCAAGAGATGGGTTACTACCAGGCCTCTTACAACCGATTTGGGGATGCAGCCGACTGGGACATCAACGTGAGGAAATTTGAGCCAGCTGCGAACATCGGGAAAGTTCCCTTTGTCGGTGACATCGCACAATGGAACTTCGGGCACGTTGCGTGGATTGAAGCTGTCAACTACACAGCCAGTGGATCCGTTGCTTCAATAGTGATTTCTGATGACAATTACGGGTTAAAGATCACATCACAACGCATACTTTACGCGAACCAAACCCTCGGCGTAATTCCCTGGCCAGATAATTTTATTGGGTTGCCGATTTATAGCGGTGGAGGTGGAGGCGGAAGTGGAGGCATAGGGAAGCCGCCTGTGGCCACTCTGCAGCCACTTCAAACCCCTTAGCCGCATGCGTTTCCTTTTTGCTCTGTTCTGTGTTTTGTTGCCTTTGGGTAGCACTTTTGAAGCGCCAGCCGTCTCAGACCCCATTACAATTTCCGGGTTCGCGAATTGGTCGGATGAAGTGCAAGTTTCGGAAGGTGTTCACTGGAGTCCATCATCCAAGCTCGCGGCGAAAAGGTTGATTGCACGTCTGGGTGCAGACCTTGACTCGATGCTTGTGTTCTACAAAAAGCGTGGCGCAGAAGATGTTTTAACCACATATAGAAAGCCAGTGCAGCAGATTCTGCGGGTGTACGGGCTCAAATACGAAGAAATTTCCTACCAAAGCTTGAACTCTGCGGGAAAAAAAATGTCTCGCGAGTATGTATTCCCCAAGATGCAGGTGTCTTACGCTAATAATTTGGTCAGACTCAATGCAAGCAAATGTTCTCTGAGGGGTTTCGAGATATTCAACATTGGAACTTGGTTCAAAACCCAGTGCCAAGTGCAGAAACCTTCAGTCGACGTCTTTCTGCGCGCTCAAATGGCTACCGAACTTTCGTTTGGACCGGGTAACTTGCCAGACGTGGTGAATTACGAGCTCTCCAAACTTCGTTACGTACTCTCTAACAAAATTCCATTTGAAATAGTGGGGCAGAAACTGACGTTCCGAGGGGTCGGAAGCCCATTTGGATCTGACAATAAAGTGTGGCTAGGTAGCGCGTCTGGTTGGTTTGATTTCAAGATCAACGTCGATGCCAAAAACTGGAAAGCCAGAGTCGACTACTTTAGCCCCGACCCTCAGAAGCTTTCCGAAAATACGACTCTCGACTTGGCGTCCAGGATGATCCATTTTTAGTTAGCGGGCGAGTGGAGTTGCGCGCGCGGTTGACGAGCGCACGACGAGTTGAACCGGCCACTCGGTAACCTCTTCGACATTGACTTCACCGGTCGTCCCCGCCTCGATCAGCGCCAGAAGAAGCTCGGCCGCACGCTTGCCCTGAAGCCGAGGCGACTGCGAGATCGTCGAAAGGCCAAAGAACTCCGACATGTCGTGGTCGTCCAAACCGATCACCGAGATGTCTTGCGGAACCCGAAGACCTAGGTCCTTGGCGGCCATGATGGTGCCGAAGCCCATTTCGTCTGAGGAGCAGAAAATCGCGGTTGGGGCGTGACGCGGGTTGCCAAGCATCTGCTTCGCCGCCCTGTAGGCACCCTCGATCGTGTAGTTGGCCTGGGCGATCCAGTTATCGCGCAGTTGGAGCCCGGCCGCCTCGAGCGCGGCCACATAACCGAGCTCGCGCAGGTCTGGCTGGTTGAACTCGGTGTCATTGCCGGGAATCCCGCCGATGAAACCTACCTTCTTGTGACCCAGCGAGAGTAGGTGATCGGTCGCGAGCCGTCCGGCTGCCACGTCGTCGATGGTTAGGGCTCTCGCTCCAGAGATCGCCCCGCCGATTCCAATGACCGGCTTGCCGGTTCGGTTCAGGCTTTCGAGTTCGCGGTCTGACGGGTTCACCGCAATGGTCAATACGCCGTCAACGCGCTTGCGCATCAAGAATTCGTTGAATACCTTCTTGCGCTGCTCTGGCCCGCCAGAAAGGTTGTAAAGGGTGAGGTCGTAACCGTGCTCGATGAGAGTTGTTTCGATCCCTTCGAGGACCACCGAGAAAAACCAGCGATCGATGAACGGCAAAACCACGCCAATGTTTAGGGTTTTACCCGATGCCAACTGCGAGGCGCTGGCGGAAGCAACGTAGCCAAGCTCCTTCGCAGCGGCCTTGACCTTCTCTTCGGCTTTCTTGCTTACATGCTCCTTGCCGCGTAGTGCGCGAGAGACCGTTGCAGTAGAAACCCCTGCAAGCGCTGCAACTTGTTCAATGCCAACCATGTAAACCTCGAGTTTTTGCAGAAATATTTGTAAGCGTCTTACAAATCTAGTCCGATTGTCATCTTCACCAAAACTTCGGGTATTCTTGACCAAGCGCGTTGGCTCAGCTGATTACAGGTGAGCCAAGGCGTACTGGCTAGTTACCCTAGCGGCCAAAGGGATCTGACTGTAAATCAGACGGCTCAGCCTTCGGGGGTTCGAATCCCTCACTAGCCACGAAAACCCCAGCCCTCCACGGCTGGGGTTTTCTTTTTGTGGCTGTAACTGCTGCTAGTTGGTGCCGGTGAGCACAGGAACGATTGCTCCCGAGAACACCTGCCAAGCAAGAATCGACTTGGCTACCAAGCTGAGCGTGATGTATGCGCGCTCGCCGCGAAGGTAGTTAGCCCACTTGCCAACCTGGCGGTACTGAAGAGCCTGGTTGATGGCGAAGGTGTTGAAGAAGATGAACAGCGAAACGATGATGCCGATGACGAAACCTGGCACCTTCTGAGCGCTCGTGCTTCCTGGCTGCAGCGTGTAGATGAAGATGATGACCCAAGGAACGATTCCGGTCATGCAACCAAAGATGAAAGGCAGGGCCTTCTTGTTTCCAGGCTTTTCGTATTTCTCCTGGAGGGCACCGAACATAATCATCGACGCGTTGACCGCGAAGATTGAGAACAGGGCCGCCATGTCGTTTACGCCACAGAGCTGAGCGATCAGCCAGATCATCACAGAGGAACTGAGTGAGTACTCGACCCATCTGAAGTAGTTGTGGTTTAGTTTTAGCCCGGCTGCGTAGCGCTTGAAGAACCATGGCGACGAGATCAAGAAGTGGAAGAATGCAGACATCGCGAGGAACGCGACAACTCCGACTCCAAGGTTGATGTTGAACAGGGTCACGGTCTCTGGAGGTAGTGGTGAACCCGGAGGGCCGGTCATGTACTGGATCTTTACCGGAAAGTCGACCTGGCTCGGTAGCGAGGCTAGAAACGAACCGAAGGTGACTGCCTGAATGAGGTGCATGAAGCCGGCGACGATGTTGTATCTGCGCAGGCGGGTGATTTGCTGATCGGTGTCATAGATCTTGCGAGCCATGGTTTACCTCTCTACTTGGTTTTCAACCAAACCGTCTGGTCTGGCTCAATGCCAACGCTAGCGGCATTTGCGCTAGAAGCAATGACCTCGCCTTGTGGCAATTCAATGGCTTCTTGGCCAAAGTTGTGAATCACAAGGACGCCGCCGTTGCGGTAGCCGAGTGTCGTAGCGTTCGTGTATTCGGGCTCCCAGTCGAACGAACCATTGCCTAGGCCCAGCACTTTGCGGAGCCTGAGTGCGTGCTTATACATTTCGAGCGTCGAACCTTCGACGCCCTCTTGCTGGTCTCGCGAGTATTCGGCGTAGAGCTCAGGTTGCGGAATCCACGCCTTGCCTGTTTGGTTGAACCCGTTTGCGGCACCCGCGCCAGACTCCCAAGGCAATGGCACGCGGCAACCGTCTCGGCCGACTCGCTCGCCTCCGGTTCTAAAGAAGGTCGGGTCTTGGCGAAACTCCGGGGCGATTGTTGTGTGCTCTGGCAGGCCGAGTTCTTCACCTTGGTATAGATAGGTTGAGCCGGGTAGTGCGAGGGTGAACAGGGTCGCACCGCGCGCTCGCCGAAGACCTAGCTCGCGGTCGGGCTGTGGGTCGCTCGGGCCAATGCCGTCTGAGGCGGTTGGTCTGCCGACTACGCCACCCATTCGAGACGCGTGACGAATGATGTCGTGGTTCGAAAGCACCCAGGTGCTTGGGGCGCCAACAGAATCGAACGCCTTAAACGATTCGTTGATTGTGGCAAAGAGAATCTCGGGCTTCCACTCGCTGTCGAGGTAGCGAAAGTTGAAGGTTTGGTGAAACTCGTCGTTGCGAACCCAGAGGGCCATGAAGCTAAGCGGCAGCACGTAAGCCTCGCCGCACATTGCGCGCTCGCCGGGGTAGGAGTCCAAGATTTGACGCCAGCGCCTGAAGATCGGGTGAACCGATGCTTGAAACCACATCGGCGGGCTCGGCTCGCCCTCAATAAAGCCGGCACCCGCACGGTCGACGTCGGGGTGGTCTGGCAAGCCATCGGCCTTGCCCATCGCATGCGGTTGGTCAACCCTGAAACCGTCGACTTCGCGATCGAGCCAGAAGCGCAAAATCTCTTCGAACGCCTCTTGAACCGCGGGGTTCTCCCAGTTCAGATCTGGCTGGCTTGAATCAAACAGGTGGCAGTACCACGAGCCGTCTTCGACGCGCGTCCAGGCAGGGCCACCAAACATCGAAAGCCAATTGTTCGGTGGCAGTTCGCCGTCTAGGCCTTTGCCCTCTTTGAAGTGGTAGAAAGCGCGCTCCGGCGAGCCCTTAGGCGCTGCGAGGGCTGCTTGAAACCATTTGTGTTGGTCTGAGGTGTGGTTTGGCACGAGATCAACGAGGACTCTCAACCCGAGTTCGTGTGCCCTGCCCACCATGGCGTCGAAATCGGCAAGTGTGCCAAAGAGCGGGTCGACATCGGTGTAGTCAGAGACGTCGTAGCCGGCGTCTTTTTGCGGGGAGCGCATAATGGGGGATAGCCAAATGGCGTCGATGCCCAGCGAGGCGAGCGAACCTAGGCGCGAGGTGATGCCGGGCAGGTCGCCCATGCCGTCGCCGTTGCCGTCGACAAACGAGCGCGGGTAGATCTGGTAGATGATGGCCGAGCGCCACCACTCACTCGAGATGAAAGGTGAGTGGTGGGCGCCCGAAACCAATTGCATTACTTGAGCTTGATCCAAACGGTCTGGTCGTGCTCAAGCTCGCCCTCAACGCGGAGGTCGTGCTGGGTGGTTACCAGGATCTCGCCCGCAGGCAAGGTGACCGGGTGACCTTCGAAGTTTGCGAGAACCAAGATGCCCTTGTTGATGTAGGCGAGCGAGTTTTCGTTTTCGAACTCGGGAGCCCACGAGAAGTCGCCGGCACCGAGGTCGTGCGCTTTGCGAATCTTCAGTAGTGATTTGTAAAGCTCAAGGGTTGAACCGGGTTGACCTTCTTGCGTGTCACGGGCGTAACGCCTGTAGCTCTCTGGCTGTGGCAGCCATCCGTTGCCTGAGCTGGTCGAGAAACCATTTGACTCGTTGACGCCAGCCTCCCAGGGCAGGGGAACGCGGCAGCCGTCGCGGCCGACGCGCTCGCCGTTGGTTCTGAACCAGGTTGGGTCTTCGCGGTACTTACCTTCGAGTGTGGTGTGCTCCGGGAGTCCTAGTTCTTCACCTTGGTATAGGTAGGCGCCACCGGGTAGCCCGAGCATGAAGGCGGTTGCCGCGCGACCCTTACGTAGCCCGCGAGCTTCGTCTGGTTGTTCGCTGTTTGGGCCGATTCCGTCGCCCTGAGGGACGCCGTTGGCCATTCCGAAGCGAGAAACGTGACGAATCACGTCGTGGTTCGAGAACACCCAGGTGCTCGGTGCGCCGACATTGCCGAAAGCCTCGAGTGATTCGGTGATGCTTTTGCGCTGGGCTTCCTTCTTCCAGTCGGCAAACATGTAGCCGAAGTTGAAGGTCTGGTGGTATTCACCAGGGCCGACCCAAGAAGCCATGCGGCTGAGTGGCATGATCCAAGCCTCACCGCACATTGCGCGGTCGTCATACTCGTCG